>Ga0181606_10000144_pt1 | contig 54222 bp, 51 predicted proteins | sample 041ome_10_FD_132994 | JGI IMG/M metagenome (GOLD analysis project Ga0181606, IMG submission 132994) | Coastal salt marsh microbial communities from the Groves Creek Marsh, Skidaway Island, Georgia - 041412US metaG (megahit assembly) | ecosystem: Environmental > Aquatic > Marine > Intertidal... | reverse complement strand
CTTGCGCTATCTTCTGGGCGCTTTGGATGGGTTTGACGCGGCGGAACATGTTGACTATGCCGATATTCCTGAGCTTGAAAAATGGGTACTGCATCGGATTGCGACGCTTGATAGCAAAATACGCAGCATGACTGACACGTATGATTTTCATGGCATTTTTACCGAGCTTCATCAATTTTGTAATAGCGACCTGTCAGCCTTCTATTTTGAAATCAGAAAAGACATGCTGTATTGTGATTTGCCAAGCGCTGTGGGGCGGCGTGCGTGCCGAACGGTTATGCATGAATTGTTTAACCGCCTAACAGCCTGGCTCGCGCCGATCTTGTGTTTTACTGCCGAAGAGGCCTGGCAATCACGGGTTAATGATCCTGAAAATTCAGTGCATTTGCGCAGCTATGATGCGGTGCCAGAGATCTGGCACAACCCCGCCATAGAGACAAAATGGACAACAATCCGGCAGGTTCGCCAAGTGGTGATGAGCGCACTTGAAAAAGCCCGTAATGATGGCGCTATCGGCGCATCCTTGCAGGCCGCGCCCAATGTTTATGTGACACCGGAAATGGAAGCTGCCTTTGCTGGTCAGGATGTTGCCAGCTTGTTTATCACATCGGATGCATCGATTATGACTACGCCGGCACCGGCTGATGCGTTCCGGCTCGATATAGTCGCTGATGTGGCGGTTGGCTTTGCGCAGGCGGTCGGCGGCAAATGTGCACGCTGCTGGAAAGTGATGCCGGAAGTGACCAGCGAAGATGGTATTTGTGGTCGCTGTGAAGATGTTGTGGCGGCACGTGCATGACAGACCAGTCGCCGCGCTATAGGACATATTTATCGGCCGCGCGGTTGCGGTTTTTGGTGATATTTTTGTGTGTGCTGGGGCTTGACCAGATCACCAAAGATATCATGCTTGGGCTTATTTTTGATCCGCCGCGACGGATTGAGATTGCCGCCATATTAAACCTTGTGCCAGTATGGAATCGCGGCATGAGTTTTGGTATGCTCGCTGATGCAGGCGCGCTGGTGCCGATAGGCCTTACCCTGTTAGCCGTACTGGTATTGGCGTGGCTTTTATGGATGGTGCCGCGGTTTGCGGCGGTGCAGCGGGCGGCGGCGGCGCTTATTGCAGGCGGCGCTATTGGCAATGCCATAGATCGGTTGCGTTTTGGACAGGTTGTTGATTTTATAGATGTGCATTATGGTCAGTGGCATTGGCCGGCATTTAATGTGGCCGATGCGGCGATTACAATAGGCGCGGTGTTGTGGGGCTACAGCATTTTGCGGGAACAGGAGACAAGTCAGACATGAGCAAGCATTTACTGACCGCAGGCATAGTGATGGTGTTTTGTTTTGGCTTGGCTGGGTGTTCAGATTTTCGCCGGGCGATTGGCTCGGAAAAGTCAGCCCCCGATGAGTTTGAAGTTGTGGTGCGCCCCCCTCTATCACTGCCGCCTGGCTTTAATGACCGGCCAGACGCTATTGTGAAGCAAGATAAGGGCGTTGGTGTAAATGCTGAAACCAGTGCTAAACAGGTGCTGGCGGTCAGTACTAATGCGTCCAGCGGCTTTGAACAGCTATTCGATTTTTCGCGGGTGCCAAGCGATATTCGCACCAAAATTGATGAAGAAACTTACGGCATTCAATTGGAAAATCGTCTGCCGTTGCAAACGCTATTTGGTGGTCTGCCCGATATTGGGCCGGTGCTCAATAAAATGGCCGAGGATGCGCGCTTGCGCCAGACTAGATTAAACGGCCTTATGCCAACCGATGGCGCGACGCTGGCAGTTGATCCAACAACTGACGAGCCGGTGGCAATTCAATAGAGAGTGCATCAATGGAAAAAATTCGGCAACTTCCGGACCGGTTGATTAATCAAATCGCCGCCGGAGAGGTTGTTGAACGTCCAGCTAGCGCGCTTAAGGAACTTGTTGAAAACGCGCTTGATGCGGGCGCCACAAAGGTCAGCATTACCCTGAAATCTGGCGGTATTGACGAAATCACGGTGCGTGATGACGGCATCGGCATGACCCCTGCTGATATGCAATTGGCTGTGCGCCGCCATGCCACCTCAAAATTACCCGAAGATTCCCTGAACGATATACATACATTAGGGTTTCGCGGTGAAGCCTTGCCATCTATTGGCGCGGTGGCACGATTACGCATAACCTCAATCACCAAGGGCGCGCCGCATGCTTGGCAGTTGATTGTTGATGCTGGTACTCAGCATGGCCCAGACCCGGCGGCATTATCATCCGGCAGTGTGATTTCAGTGACGCAGCTTTTCAAGGCAGTGCCGGCAAGGTTAAAATTTCTAAAGACTGAGCGCACCGAACAAGGCCAATCTATTGATGTTGTGCGGCGCCTTGCGATGGCCTGGCCACAGGTGGCATTTCATCTGAGTACACAAGATCGCATTATGCTGGATTTACCTGCGGTGCAGCCAGATCATGCTGGTTTGCAACGGCGTATTGGCAGCATTATGGGCCGTGCTTTTGCCGAAGAGGCGGCGTCTCTTGATGCGGTGCGTGACGATATTCGCCTGACCGGCCTTGCCGGGCTGCCAACGATGAACCGGCCCACCACAGCGCATGTTTTTTTGTTTGTGAACGGGCGTCCTATCCATGATCGCAGTTTGCTGGGTGCGGTGCGTGCCGGCTACGGTGATACCTTGCCGCGAGGACGCCATCCGATGGCGGTATTATTCATCACCTTGCCAAGCTGTGATGTTGATGTGAATGTACATCCGGCAAAAGCCGAAGTGCGGTTTCGAGACGCCGCTGCTGTGCGTAGCCTTTTGGTTGGTGGGCTGGTGGCAAAATTGCGTGACGCCAGCAGTGCGGCGACAGCCGATAATAGTGCGGCGGCGTTGCGTAAATTTACCACCAATGATGTGGCCGCTGGTGGGCCGTCCCATGTGTCGTCTGGGGCGGGCGCATCCTATCACGCCCAACCATACCCAGCACACTCCCCAGCACATACTCCGGCACCGGCAGTGCGGCAGTCAGCGGTTGCTATGCAGTATCCGCAGTCGATGGCAAGTGGTGGATTATTGGCAGATCACGCGCCCCTTACCGCCCCAGTCATTGCGCCGGGTGAAGATGATGATGTGCACCGTGAGAGCCAGCTTGGCGCGGCCCGTGCACAGCTTCATAAAACGTATATTGTTGCCGAAACCGGTGACGGCATCACCATAATTGACCAGCATGCGGCGCATGAACGGCTCGTGCTAGAACAGATGAAAGCGGCGTTGACAGATCGCAGTGTCAGTGCCCAGCAGCTGTTATTGCCAGATGTCGTATCGCTGCCAGACCATTACTGCGCGGCGATTTTAGCAGCGGCGGATATGTTGGCGGATATGGGGTTGGTAATAGATTGCTTTGGGCCCGGCGCGATTGTGGTGCGTGCCGTGCCGGCAGTGCTTGGTACGCCGGATGTCACCCGGTTGGTAGCTGATATTGCCGAAGAGCTGGTAGAGCTTGGTGATAGCCATAGTCTCGATGATCGCATCACCCATATTTTAGCGACCATGTCGTGTCATGGCTCGGTGCGGGCCGGCCGGGTGTTGAATGCGGCTGAAATGAACGCCTTGCTGCGCGATATGGAATCGACACCACGCTCTGGACAGTGCAATCATGGCCGCCCCACATGGGTTAAACTATCGCTTGGGGATATCGAAAGCCTGTTTGGGCGTCGCTAAATTTGGCTAGTGGCGGTTTTCTTGGTGATATAGCTATCATCCTTTACCAGCTCACCCGCTATTGCTTTGTCCGTTATATGTCAGGAAATGCAGTGCCGTCTTACCATAGATACGGGTATCGTCAGGCGTCATCGTGGCAGCGGCGAGGTTATCGATGTCGAGACTCTCGGTCTTTTGCATTTCCAAAATCACCATCGCGCCCGGCGCCAACCCACCAATCGCCCCAATGGTAATGGCGGCCGTTTGTCCGGCACCGCTGTGATAGGGGGCATCGGCAAACATGATAGCGGCTGGTGGTGCTGACCAATGTGATAAACGCGTGGCATCGCCCGCCAGCACCGCCGCGCGGTCTTGCATATCAAGTTTGGTAATATTGGCCCGTAACACCGCTAGTGCGGCGCGGTCCTGCTCTATGAAACACACGCTTGCCGCGCCCCGCGACAATGCCTCAAGCCCCAGCGCGCCGGTACCGGCAAAAGCATCAATGACATTGGCTCCGGCCAAAGTCCGGCGAGATTTGCCGCCAGCTAAAATATTGAATAGCGACTCGCGGGTACGGTCGGCGGTGGGCCGTGTATTAGCGACGTCCAGTTTTGTTAATTTTGCGCCGCGGCGGCTTCCGGCTATGATTCGCATGTGTTCCTCGTTTGCTTGCTGCCTTGCCGGCGGTCAAGGTAGGACGGTCATCATTTGGGCCCGGCGCCATGCTAATGCCCAATTGATCGGCGAGTACACGGGTACGGACCTCCTCAACCTCGCCATCGCCAAGATCGCCGAGCAGGAACGGCCCGTATGAAACCCGTATCAAGCGACTAACCTTATGGCCAAGATATTCCATAATACGGCGAATTTCACGGTTTTTGCCTTCACGAATGGCCATTGTCAGCCAGGCATTACTGGCCATCTGGCGGTCGAGCCTGGCAACGACATCGCCGTATCTAACCCCATCAATAGTGACGCCATTGGCAAGCCCTGCTAGCTGCTCTTCTTGCACATGGCCTTGCACCCGCACCCGGTATTTCCGGCTCCAGCCGGTTGACGGCAATTCCAGATGGCGCGCCAGATCACCGTCATTTGTTAATAACAGCAACCCTTCTGAATCAATGTCCAACCGGCCAATGGTCATCACACGCGGCAAATGGCTTGGCAATTTATCAAAAATTGTTTCGCGGTTTTTTTCGTCACGGGCGCTAACAACAAGGCCGCGTGGTTTGTAATACCGCCAAAGCCGAGCCGGTTCACGTTGCGGCAGGGGTTTGTTGTCAACGGTAATGGTATCGCTTGATGTCACATTGCATGCCGGGCTTGTGATGGTTTCTCCATTCACCGTGACCCGGCCATCAAGGATGCGGGCTTCGGCGTCGCGGCGTGAACATATGCCGGCGCGCGCAATGCGTTTGGCAATGCGTTCGCTGGGCGCGTCGGTGTCGAGGAAAGAGCGTGGCGGCTGTGTCATCTGTCAGGATTTAGCGGTAAATCGCTGAATAGGCAAATTGCAAATGCATTTGGAGTTTCAAAGATTCTATGCGACCACATAGGCATGAAACGCGCTGGGCTTATGAATATTGTTATGGAAGCGGCACAGTCTGCCGCACGGGCAGGCGAAGTGCCTGTTGCCGCCGCGGTATCGGATGGCGATGGCCGGCTGGTTGCGCTTGCCCAAAACCGTATGCTGCGCGATGCTGACGCCACCCATCATGCCGAAATGCTTGCCATCAGAGATGCTATGCGAATCACCGGCAAGTCGCGGCTTGACGGCTATGATTTGTGGGTATCACTCGAACCATGCACAATGTGTGCTGGCGCCATTGCCCATGCCCGCTTGCGCCGACTGTATTTTGCGGCGACCGACGAAAAAGGCGGCGCTGTCGAATCAGGAGTCAGGTTTTTTGACGCGCCAAGCTGTCATCACAAGCCAGAAATTTATGGGGGTCTAAACGCCAGCGCGGCCGAGGCCATGCTGACGGCATTTTTCGCGGCACGGCGCTAGGCCTTTTGTAAGAGGCTTAGCTAGCGGCAATATCGGTGCGGTAAAACCCGTCCGGCCAGTCAATTTTTTTCACAGCATCATAAGCCGTTTTGCGGGCGCTGGTGGCTGTCTCGCCAAGCCCGGTCACCGCCAATACCCGCCCGCCGACAGCCACCAGCTGGCCATCCGCATTAAGCGCCGTGCCGGCGTGAAATACCAATTGATCATTTTGGTTGTCGGCCTCATCAGCGTGTCTGATCACACTGCCTTTTTGATAGCTGCCGGGATAGCCATTATTTGCCATCACCACAGTGACCGCATGGCGATCATCCCACCGCATATCAAAATGCCCTAGGCTATCATTCGTTGTCGCCAGCATCGCGCTGACAATATCGGTGCGCAGGCGCGGCAGAATCACCTGCGCTTCAGGATCGCCAAAGCGGCAATTAAATTCGATGACCTGTGGCCCGTTTTCAGTCAACATCAGCCCAACATACAAGATCCCGCGATAAGGCATGCCCTCAGACGCCATGCCGCGCGCCACTGGCTTTACGATGGTCTCCATGACCCGTTTTTCTAAATTTTGGTCAAGCCGCGGGGCCGGCGAAATAGCCCCCATGCCGCCGGTATTGGGGCCGGCATCGCCATCAAAGGCGCGTTTGTGATCCTGCGCGGTGGCCATCAATATGGCGTTCTCGCCATCCAGAAGCGCGAAAAGCGATGCTTCTGGGCCGCTGATCTTTTGTTCAATGACTACGGTCGAGCTAGCACTGCCAAACTGTCCATCCAGCATTTGTTTTGCGGCGGTTTTGGCGTCTTCGACAGTTTCAGCAACAACCACACCTTTGCCCGCGGCAAGGCCGTCTGCCTTCACCACACAGGCGCCAAGCGCCTCAATATGCTGACAGGCGGCGCCGTAATCGGAGACAGGAAAAAATGCTGGCTGCGGTATGTTATGACGTTGACAAAAGGCGCGGGCGAACTCTTTTGACCCTTCCAATTGGGCGGCGGCGGCGCTTGGGCCGAACGCCGAAATATTGCGTTTGGCAAGCGCGTCAACCAGCCCCATGACAAGCGGCACTTCTGGGCCAACCACAACTAGATCAGCCGACATTTTTTCTGCATAATCGCAAATGCCAGCAATATCGTCAGCCGCAATATCAACAAGATCACCATAAGGCGCCATGCCCGGGTTGCCGGGCGCAATTACCAATTTTTGGGTAAGAGGCGAATCTGCAATCGACCATGCCAGCGCATGTTCGCGGCCTCCGCTGCCGATCAGTAAAATGTTCATGTTTGCTATCCTTTGGAGTTGCGGCGGCGCCAATATGCCATAATATGAAGCCATTATGGAAGAGGGCCAGCAACAAAACAACGGCGAGAACGCACCATACTTCACCATCAGTGAATTGTCGCAGGCAATAAAGGTCACTGTTGAGGGGGCTTTTGAATTTGTGCGGGTGCGTGCTGAAATTTCGCGGCCTACCCGTGCCGCTTCTGGGCATCTTTATTTCACCTTAAAGGACGAAAGGTCAACGCTGGCGGCGGTGTGTTGGAAAACAGTCGCCGGCAATCTGGCGGTACAGCCCGAAGAGGGGCTAGGTTATCGCCTCGGGCCGATTGACGACCTATGCCGGTCAGTCAAAATATCAAATTGTTGTCACGCAAATGGAAATCGCCGGTGAAGGGGCGTTGTTAAAACAACTAGAAGAGCGCCGCCGCCAGTTAGCGGCTGAAGGTCTTTTTGATAGTGACCGCAAAAAACCTATCCCCAGTATGCCAACCACAATCGGTGTTGTAACAAGCCCGACCGGGGCTGTGATCCGCGATATTTTGCACCGGCTCAGCGATCGCTTTGGGGTGCGGGTGTTGGTGTGGGGAACGCTGGTACAGGGCAAATCTGCCGCGCCACAAGTGGCCGCCGCCATTCGCGGCTTTGACCTGATGCCTGCCGATGGGCCGGTGCCGCGTCCCGATGTGGTGATTGTGGCGCGCGGTGGTGGCGCGCTAGAAGATTTGTGGGCCTTTAATGAAGAGGTGGTGGTCCGTGCTGTTGCTGATTGCCGTATTCCGGTGATCTCAGCGATCGGCCATGAGACCGATACCACCTTGATTGATTTTGCGGCAGATCTGCGCGCCCCAACGCCAACTGCGGCGGCTGAGATGGCGGTGCCGGTAAAGGCTGATTTGGTGGCCTTGCTAGCGGAAATGGACGCCCGCCTAAAGCGCGGCGCGGCAGCAAAAATTGATACCGCCAACCAGCTGTTAAAAATGGCCACACGGGCCTTGATTGACCCGGGTGAATTTATTGCTCGGCGCGGGCAAATGCTTGATTACGCGGTGGCTGGCCTTACCAATAGTTTGGAACAATGGCTGTCGGCGCGGGCCTTGCGTTTGTCGGCAGCGGTTGGCCGCCTCTATCCGCCCGAACGCCAGCTTGCGGAGGCCCGGGGGCGGGTTTCTGAGATGGGCACACGGTTGACAAAGGCCATGTCAGTTGGTCTTGAAAGGCGCCTGCAGGTCGTCGAGAATGCTGGAAAATTGCTTGATGCGAACTCCTTTGAACGGGTGCTTGATCGCGGCTTTGCGCTTGTCACAGATGTAGACGGTACGCCGGTTAAACGGGCTGGTGATGCGCCGCCGGGCGCTGTTGTTGGGATTCGGTTTGCTGATGGCCAGCGCCATGCCCAGCTTGACAAAGGCGCTGGGTCAGCCGGCAGTGAAAACGCCAGCAATATTAAAGCCGCTAATACCCCTGCCGGAAAAACCATCATCACCAAGCCAAAAGATGACCGGCAAGCAAAGTTATTTTAAATATTGCTGATATTGTGCGGTATGCTTTTATCGGGGCGGGTGTTGCCGTCTAAATATGCTTTCCCCAGCGCCGATGCGGCCAAAACCATTGATCTGGCTGTGCAGTGATCCAGCTTTCTAATTCCTGATTGATTCTTGTCGCGGCCTTTAGAATGGCTGCATCCGAGCTTTCTTGTGGCAAGTCAAGCGGTGCCGAAATGGTCACCCGAAAGCGGCATGCAGCCACTCTTTCGGTGCGCATAAACATTATCGGCACCTGTTTTTTGATGGCAATTTTAATATGGCTGATCGAAGTGTTGGCGGCATGTCCAAAGAACGGCACGGGCATGCCTTCACGCAGTTGCTGGTCAACCAAAAGGCACATGATTTGTTTTTTGCGCAACGATGCCACCATGCCAAGCGCCGCTTCACGTCCTTTGCGGTACATATCACCGCCGTAATGCTTTTGTCGCCGCTCTAAAATGCCGGCCAGCAACGGGTTGTTTAAGGGGCGGTAGATAGCCGCAACTTTTTTGCCAACCGATAGTGCCGCCAACGGCCCGACTTCCCAATTTCCGATATGGGCGCCAATTAAAAACCCACCGGTTTTCAGGTTTTTGAGATTTTCCAGACCAATAAACTCCACTCGGCCAGCATCTGCGACATGGCCTATATGCGGGTATTCTCCCAGCACGCGGCCCAGATTGTTCCACATTTTTCGTAAAATTCTACCGCGGGAGGCGGCGTCTAGATGCGGCAGCGCAAGGGCCAGATTGCGGTGTGCGCGATGGTGCCACGGGGTAAGCGGGCCAACAGCCCCTAAAAACCGCCCCAAAAAGGCGCTCGCCACGGTGATTGGTAATAAACGTGCCGCATAAAACAGCAAAAACACCAGCCCGGCTTCTAGCGGCCAAATGAAAACGCGTCTACATTGGCGCAGGATGATTTTTGCGACCGGATCTGCCATTAGCCGTCTTTATGCGCGGTGATAGCGGTTTTCACATGTGCGACCAAGGCGTCGTCATGCGCCAAAAATAGTGCCACCGGCAGTACAAAGACCCGGTTACGCCATTCTGCTGGCAACCGCACCCAATCTTTTTGGGTGGTGATCAAATGCGCGCCAAGCCGCATGGCATCTTCTTGCAAACGCACCAAATCCGTCTCGCTATAGGGGTGATGATCGGCAAAAGCGAGGTAGCGTACAAGGTTACACCCAGCTTTGCGCAATGTCGCAAAGAACCGCTTTGGCTGACCAATCCCGGCAAAGGCCAAAACCGGCGCATCACCAAGCGTATCAATGACGCTTTGGTCTGGAAGTAAATTGGCGACAAATTGTGGTAGTGTTTTGGGTAGCTTTGCCACAAGGCCAGTGTCGTCATCGCCATTTATCAAGACAATATCCAACTGTTTTAGGCCGTTGGGCAGCGTTACCCGCAAGGGCCCAGCTGGCATTAGCAGCCCGTTGCCAATGCCAACGCTGCCATCAAATACGCCAATTGACAGGGTCTTTGCGATATAGGGGTTTTGCATCCCATCATCCATTAGAATGACGTCATGCTGGCCGCGTGCGGCAATCAAAGCCGCCCCGGCTACTCGGTCAGGCGCGACCAAAACATCACGGCTTTCTGCCAGCATTAACGCCTCGTCTCCGCAATCGGCGGCGCCATGTATGGTCGGATCAACCCAGAGCGGCGATGTAACAGCGGCCCCATAGCCGCGGATCAAAATGGCTGGTCGTAGACCATCTGTGCGTAATCGGTCATATAGAAATGCGGTGACGGGTGTCTTTCCGGTGCCGCCAGCACTCAAATTGCCAATGCAAATAACCGGTAATTGCGCTGTGGTTGTCTTGGCAAGAGCATTTCGCAGCGCTGTTGCCAACGCCCATAGCAATGAAACCGGCCATAGCAAAATTGATAGCGGGCCGTGATGGTTCCAAAATTCCGGGGTTTTAATCATAATGATTTGCGATCACTCTGTTGTGTTAGCGGCCGGGTGTATTAGCAACGGGTAGCGCTTTAAGGGTCCGGTCAATGCAATGGGCAGCTTGTGATGCGCGCTGGCGCGCCATTGTGACATAGTGTTTTGCAGCCTTTGCTAGTGCGGCACGTTGCGCCGGATTTTGTTCAAGCATCATAATCTGGTCGGCAACACTGCGCGCATCGGTAATTTCAAAAATGGCACCGGTTGCGGCAAGCCCGTCAAATTCAGCTTCATTTTTAAAGATATGCGCTCCGGTCAAAATCGGCAAGCCAAAGCCGGCAGGCTCAAGCGGATTATGCCCCCCAGATGGTACCAATGACCCGCCAAGAAACACATAATCGGCCAAACTGAAAAGCGTGCCCATCTCGCCGAGGCTGTCCATAATATAAAACGCATCCTTTGTCGTGGGCAGCGCGCCGGTGCTGCGTTGCGGGGCGCCATGTGCGGCGGTCGCAATCGCCGCGCCGCGGTGTGGGTGCCGCGGCGCAATAATTGTCAGCCAGCCAGCGCCAAGCGCCTTTGCAGCGGCAATGATAATCTCATCTTCACCAGCATGCGTTGATGCGGCTAGAAAAATGCGGCGGGTGCCGGCGGCGTGCTTCAGCGTTTTTAATAGCGGCTGGTCTGGCGTGTGCGGGTCAGGTAATTTTAATGACCCGATGACATCAATAGCCGGCAGCGGGGTTGCGCCATCAATAAGTGTGCGAAACTGGGTCGCCTGTTTGTTGTCGACCGGCAAAATCAAATCGGCGGCGCCAAAGACGTGGCGGGCCAGCTGTGGCCGGCGCTGCCATCTGCGAAAGGCTTTTTGCGATAATTGTGATGAGGCAAAAATGATCGGGATGTCGCGTCTTTTACTGCGCAGGATCAGGTTTGGCCAAAAGTCTGATTCCATAAAAATAGCGGCGCTCGGCCGCCATGTTGCCAAAAACGCATCAACAAAATCTGGGTGATCGAGGGGCTGTAAAACAGATATAAGTGGCATTTTGGAGTCACTATCAATGGCCGCTGCAATCAGTGCCGCGCCAGCAATGGTATTGGTGGTGATCAAAAACTGTTTGTCTGGTAGTTGCGATGTTAATGCACTCGCCAGCCGCAGCGCCGCCACACTTTCACCGACGCTAACAGCATGCAGCCAAATTGGCCGGTTAGCGGCGATCATTTTCGGTGATGTTATCGCGGTTCTGCTCGCAGACATACCATCTGCCGCTATATTGACCCGCCCATAGCGTTCGATGCGGCGCCCAGCATCGGCTTTGCCGCGACGTTCCCTATAGGTAAGCACGACACCGATAAACGGGCGGAACAGGTGCCACAAGGCATTGTAAAGATAGAGCGTCATCAGTCGATTTTGCTGCCAGTTAACGCAATGTCAATCGAATCGGCCTGTGCGTTCATGGCGTTTTGCAAAGCCATGCGGGCCTCTTCAAGCTCGGATTTAGTTATTTTGCTGACATGTATCGGGGCACCCATGACAAATTCACCGCGCGCAAATGGTTTGGGAATAATCAAACGGTCCCATCCGGTCGCCCGCCAATAGCGATCCACTGACCAGCACATAGGAATGATCGGTTTGCCGGCCATTTGCGCAATTGATACTGGCCCAGCCGCACAGATACGCGCGGGCCCGCGCGGGCCATCCGGGGTGATGGCCACTGAATGGCCATTGTCAAGAACGCGCTTCAGACCGCGCAGCCCTGATAGCGGGCTACGGTTTGAACTTCCCCACACGGTTTTCACACCAAAGCAGCCAATGGCGTGCGACATCATGCGCCCGTCAGGATGTGGAGATTGCAGGGCAAATAAGGGAAATCGTGACGGCCATAACCATGGCATGGCAAGTAATCTTTCATGCCAAAACACCAGCACAACGCCGTCTTCGCTGTGCAAAATATCTTTGATATTTTGGCCCTGATGTGCCCGCCATCTTACCGTCAACATTAATATTGCGATGATAAAGCCAGCCGCCCAGCCAACCACTGCATTGCCTAGTTTTGACCGTATGAGGTGCTTAATCATCAGGGGTCTGGTCTTTCTGTTGCGGCACGGCTGTTTTTGACCCGTGATGGGCCTTACCGGTTTGTTTTATGCCAAAACACGCTAATAGGGAAGGGCGCGGCGTGTCCAAAAGACTGATCATTTGAATGATTTCAAGATTATCGTTATAGTCGGGCCGGGTAGGCACCAGACAGGCGCCGTGCGTAAGCCGGTTTTCAGGCGGTCAAACCAGCCGCGCTTGCCAGCGCGCTGTATGCGAATAATTTAAAGCGGGCGTGAGCGCCATATAGGATTAGGTAACTATGCCAGTTTTGACGCCATCATCAGGTACGCTGGACAGATTATTGATTGTCCAACCGCTGGTTGGCATTGGTGATATGGTCTGGCACAAACCGTGGATTGATCATCTTAGCAAGACGAATAATGTGGTGCTGGCGACCAAGCCCAGCGTGCAGGCGCCGGTGCTGTTTCATGGCGTTGATGGGGTTGTTGATATTGTGCCCATTGACCGCTCACAGCGCGGCAAACGTGGCCGCCATGATGGGTGGTTTGGGTTTTGGCGTTTGGTCGCTGACTTTAGGGCCGTTGCCGCCGATAAGGCGCTTATTTTACATCACAGCCCACGCTATGCCATGGCGGCGTATTTGGCCGGCATAAAATCGCGTTGGGGGTACGGTATCGGGCGCCAGAGACATTGGCTCAATAAAGGAAAATTTTTGGAAAAAGCCGCCCGCAAAATGCACCCTATTGCCAAAATGCACGATTTTGCGGCCCTTAATGACTTTGCGATTGATCCGGTGTGGCGTCTGCATACGGCGCCACAGGCCGCCGCAGCCGCAGAGGCCTTTGTCGCTAAAAATGCCATAAAGACGCCACGAGATATGCTTATTCTGGGCATTGGTGCGATGGATGATGAACGCTGTTGGCCATTAGAAAAATTTGCCGAACTCATAACATTGCTGGCGGCGGCACGACCAAATGTGGTTTGTTGTTTGATGGGGGCACCATCCGAACAGCCGCTTGTGGACGCTATTTGTGCGGCATTGCCAAATGGGGTCAAGGCGGTCAATGCCATTACCAAGCTTGATGTTGGCATCGCGTTGCTGGCGCGGGCGGGTGGTTTTGTTGGCAATGATTCTGGGCTTTTGAATTTGGCAGCGGCGTGTGGCACCCCGGCGCTTGGCATCTATGCACAAAGCCGTCCTTTGGACTACACCTCCAATTTGCATGCAGTTAGCGTTGATGACCATATGATTGGGGTGTCAGGCCAAATAAAAACAATTGCCGCGGTTGTTGTATGTACGGCGGTGCTGAATATGCTAGGCTCGGCACCAAAAGCCGCCGGGCTTGCAAGTGGTGTCCATGTGAACAGCCGCCGTAACAACATAGATGCCGAAAGCGGCGATAGTGGGATTTAGTTTGCCAATGCGCGAAACGTCATCAAAAACCACATCAAACCGTGAAATCATGCAGCGAATCTGGCGTGGCTGGGTGCTGCCTTATGTGCCGCGACTGGTCGGCGCCTTGTTGCTTATGGCGCTGGTCGCTGGCACCGCTTCGGCCTATCCGTTATTGACCAAATATATTTTCAACGCCTTGGCTGATGGACGTGCTGATGACATTATCTGGCTGGCGCCGCCAGTGATTGTGGCATTCGCCTTGGTCAAGGGCCTCGCGTTATTTGCGCAGACGGTTATGGTCAATTCGTTGGCATTGCGGGTGTCGACTGACTTGCAAAAAGACATGGCAAAAAGCCTGATCGAAGCTGACCTTCAAACCATCACACAAGAGCCGGCCGGCGTCTTTATGTCGCGCATTATGAATGATCTGAATTTGGTGCGCGAAGCCTTTGTGCGGCTCGCTAATAATCTTGTTCGCGATAGTCTAACGGTCATTGTATTGATTGCGGCGATGTTTTGGCTGGATTGGTTGATGGCGTGCGTGGTTCTTGCTGTGTACCCGCTGGCGATGCAGCCTATCATCAGGATTGGCAATCGGCAAAGGCGCGCCTCGGGCAATTTACAAACCCATATGGAATCTGTGACCTCGTTGCTGGCGGAAACCTTGCAAGGGGCGCGGATGGTCAAGGCGTATCAGCTTGAAAATCAGGAAATTGGCCGCACGAAAGCGGCATTTGACGGCCTGTATAACCGCTTGGTGGGTCTGCTTACCGGTCGTGCCAAAATTGATCCGATTCTTGAGGTGGTAGGCGGCGTTGCGGTTGGCGGTGTTGTGGCTTTGGCAAGCTGGCGTGTGGCCCGTGGTGAAATGCAGGTTGGTGATGTTATCGCCTTTATCACCACCCTGATTCTGTTAGTGCAGCCGATCCGCGCAATTGGCACTTTGAACGCGGTAACCAACGAAGGCTTGGCGGCGGCTGAACGTATTCTGGCATTGCTGGATATGCCGCGCCGCGTGCATGATTTGCCGCAAGCCGAGCCCCTGCAGGTGCATGCCGGAAAAATTGTCTTTGACGGGGTCGGCTTCACCTATGGAAGCGATCAACTGGCCGCTCTCGATAATATTAGCTTTACCGCAAAACCCGGCCAGACCATAGCATTGGTTGGCCCAAGCGGCGCCGGCAAAACCACCATTATTAATTTATTGCCGCGTTTCTTTGACGTAACGTCCGGGCAGATTGTGATTGATGATAAGGCAATCCAGAATGTGACGGTGCAGAGTTTACGCAAGGCCATGGCGCTGGTAAGCCAAGATGCGATTTTATTTGATGATACGATCGCGGCCAACATCGCCTTTGGCAAAGAAGGCGCGACACAGGCCGATATAGAGGCCGCCGCCCGCGGCGCTGCGGCGCATGATTTTATCATGGCGCTGCCCGGTGGGTATGAGGCGCAGGTCGGCGCTATGGGCAACCGTTTGTCGGGTGGTCAGCGACAGCGTATTTCAATCGCCCGTGCCTTGCTAAAAGATGCGCCAATTCTGCTTCTTGATGAGGCAACGGCAGCGCTGGATGCCGAATCAGAACGTCAGGTTCAAGACGCGTTGACGCGGCTCCAAGCTGGTCGCACCACGCTGGTTGTGGCACACCGCTTGGCCACAGTTAGACAGGCCGATATGATCATTGTGATGGAGAATGGCCGCATCACCGAAACCGGCACACACGACAAATTGCTAGCCAAAAAAGGGATCTATGCGCGTCTATGCCAGCTGCAATTTTTTGGCGAAGAATCTATTCACGGCGCAAAATAGTATCGGTTAGACGTACCGCCCAGCCTTGGGCTGTGAAACGCTGCGCCAAATCATCCGGGTCATAGATTGTGTCGATCCATTCATAAAACGGCATGCCATCTTGCTCATAGGGAAGATAGGCCGCAAAAAAAGCGTCCAAAAGGCCGGTTTTTGCCGCTTTGACATGTCCATATTTCCAGGCCAGCTGCTGCATCGCGATGCTGGCAGGCTGTTGTTCGACCACCAACATATACAGCGCGGCCATTAGCCCGGCCCGGTCAGCCCCCGATTTGCAATGCATCAACAGTGGTTTTTCGGCCGCCGCAAAAAGGGCGCGGGCGTCATGTAACATGTCTTTGCTCGGGGCGGCGCGTGATCGCGCCGTAAAATCAAGCAAGGTTATGCCAGCTTTTTTGCAGGCTTCGGACTCAAGCTGCCATCCCCCATCATCGCGCGGGCCGCGCAAATTGATGATGGTTTTAATGCCCTGTTCGCCCAGCTTGGCAATACGGCCAGGGCCGGGCTGATTGCTGCGCCAGACCTGGTCGGCGATCTGGTGCTGGTTATGCCAGTACAGCCGTAAGAAGCCATGATCCTTAAAAATCAATTCTAACCAGTCAACCGCCCCACGGCGCTGGCCGGCTGGGGCAAGCCACTTCATGAACCGGCTACTGTCATGCCATCGATGCGCACCGACGGTGACGCGGTGCTGTCGCGCATATCAATGTCATTCGCCGGGGTGATCGCCAGCAACATATCTTTTAGATTGCCGGCGATGGTGGCTTCGCTGATGGGGTGGCTAATTTGTCCTTTGGAAATCCAAAACCCACCGGCGCCACGACTGTAGTCGCCAGTGATCATATCAACCGAGCTACCCATTAATTCGGTTACCAAAAACCCGTCATCAATATCGGCGATAAGGGCGGCACGGTCGATCTGCCCATTTTCCAGATAAAAATTACTGCTGCCGGGATTAGGGGCGCTGCCTAAAGAGCGTTTTGCGTTCCCCATCGTGCTAAGGCCCAGCTTGGCGGCAGATGCTAGATCAAGAAACCAGCCGGTCAAAACGCCGTCATCAACCATTTTTCTGGTCTGAACCGGGCATCCCTCGGCGTCAAACGGCCGTGACCCCATGCCGCGCGGGCGCAACGGGTCATCGATAAAATTAAGCCCACTGGCAGCAATTTTTTTGCCAAGCTGGTCTTTTAGAAAGCTGGTGCCGCGGGCAATAGATGCCCCGTTGATGGCGCCAGCTAATGTGCTGACAAGTGATGCCGCGACCCGGCGATCATAGATCACCGGAAATTTGCCGGTTTTGGCTTTTTGCGCGCCGCGCCGCGCAAGCGTGCGTATTGCCGCGCTTTTGCCGACGTTTTCGGCGCTATCAAGATCGGTTTCAAAAACCGCCGCGCTATAATCATAATCGCGTTCCATATGGCCGTCACGCTCGGCAATCACCACAGCTGACACACCGTGGGACGAGCGCTGATAGCCAGCTGAAAAGCCGTTACTGGTGGCGATCAACACATCGACAACACCATGCCCAGCGGTGCCACCGTCAGAATTTGTGATGCCATCAAATGCCATCGCGGCGGCTTCGGCTGCGCTGGCGCGCAGCCGCAATGCGTCTGCGGTCGGCATAGCGGCATCAAAAATATCAAGCTGCGGGATGCGGTTCGCCAACTGCGCGGCGCTGGCAAGGCCTACATAAGGGTCTTCGGGCGCCAGCTTGGCCATGGCAACGGCGCGCGCGGCAAGCTCTTTGATATTGTCATCATCAAGCTGACTTGTCGAAATTGACGCGGTTTGCTGGCCGACAAAAACCCGCAAGCCAATGTCAAAATCTTCTGAACGTTCTGAGGATTCGACTTTGCCATGCCGCACACTGACGCTGGTGCTTTGGCCACGGGCCAGCATCGCATCGGCGCCGTTGGCACCGGCCTTTCTGGCGGCCTCGAGTAACTGGGATATGAGAGTGTTATATGACTGTTCCATGTCTATTCAGATAACCTGCATAGGGCGATATTTCAACCGCTTGTCGTTGACGCTGAATATGTTTATTACTGCTGCATGAGTTTTCAAGTCTTCATAGATGGTGAGGCCGGCACAACCGGCCTGAAAGTGGCGGCGCGGCTGCAAAACCACCCGCATGTCAAATTGCTGCATATTGATGATGCACATCGCAAGGACCGCGATGCGCGCTTGCAGATGATGCATGATAGCGACATTACAATTTTATGTTTGCCAGATGATGCGGCGATTGATGCGGCGGCGCTGGCGGCCGGTGATGCCTCGATCCGTTTGATTGACGCATCAACAGCGCACCGGGTGCATGCTGATTGGGTCTATGGCTTCGCTGAAATGCGGCCTGAACAGCGCGCACTTATTGCCGAATCAGCGCGAATCAGTAATCCGGGATGTTATCCGACCGGGTTTTTAGCCTTGGCCAAGCCGCTCATTGCTAGTGGCGCGCTGGCAGCAGACAGCCGCCTTATCGTGCCAGCTGTCAGCGGCTATAGTGGCGGCGGCAAGGCCATGATTGGTCAGCATGACGATGGGTTATTGGCAGCACAGTTCAGCTATGGCACCGGTCTGGCCCATAAGCACATTGCTGAAATGACTCATTATGCCGGGCTGCACACAGCGCCAATTTTTATGCCGTCAGTTGGTAATTTTTATGCTGGCATGTTGGTGCATCTGCCGCTGCACGCCGATCAATTCAGCAAGACAATGAGCGCCGATTCTCTCTATCAGCTTTATGCTGATTGGTATAGTGCGGCGTCTATGGTGCGCATGGGGGCGTCCTGTGCCAATGATGCGGAAACCCCAAAAATGCTTGCCGCAGATGCATTGGCAGACACGGATTCGATGGAAATATTTGTATTTTCGGATGCTGATGAACGCCAATTTTGGCTGGTGGCCCGGCTTGATAATCTTGGCAAAGGGGCGTCTGGCGCGGCGGTGCAAAATATGAATATTGCGCTTGGTATAGATGAAAGCATCAGCCTTGTCTGATCATAAATTTGCAGCGTTTCAAGTGATGCCAGAGGCTGACGCATTTTTGACACCGCTTAGCGATGTTGACCGGGCGCGCCATTACCCCTATGCGGCGCCAGATGGCGGTTATGTGCTGGCGCATGGGGCGCTGTATCGGCTGGAACAGACGCAAATTGATCGTCATACATGGTTGTTTGAAGGCCGCGTGCCGGTATTGTCGGTTGGGTCAAACCGTGCGCCTTTCCAATTGCATCGCAAATTTGGCGGCGCAGCAATCGTTCCGGTGACGCCGGCGCGCCTGTTTGATTGCGATATTGTGCATGCAGCGATGCTTGGCTATTACGCGGCTGTGCCTTGCACAGCCTACCCGTGTGAGGGCTGTGTTGTCAGTCTAAATGTGGCCTGGCTTGATGCGGCGCAATTGCTGCAAATGCACCGCACTGAAGGGATCGGCGTTGCCTATGATTATGTAGAAATGCAGAATGTGCAGCATGATGTTGTGGTGCCTGAAAAGCCGGTTTTTGGCTATGCGGCGCGTTCCGGCGTGCTTGATTGCGGTGATGGTCGGCCGGCCGCGCTGCCAGTAATCAAGGCCACGGGTCGGCAATTCCAAACCCTTGACCAAGCGGCCGCGGCAGCGCTTGTTCGGCGCTTGACAGGTTATGATGATAACCGTTCGCATGCCGAATTTATTGCCGATATCCAACAGCAAAGGGCCGCCCGTGAAGCGGTGATTGCCAGCTTGCAACGCCATGCATTATTTCATGATGCGCCGGGCTGGAATATTATGCCGGTCAGCGTAGATGGGCTGGATGCTTATTTGTGAGCTGCGGCAGGTATTGCCTGCGAAGCAGTCGGGGCTAGCCCAGAGCCCGCGTCAGAACCAATGCGCCAACCAAAATCAAGCCGGCATTGCGGTTTGATCTGAACAGCCGCAGCGCGCCCATCTTGTCATCGCGGTCAATGCGCCGTAATTGATCGGCAAGATGCAGCGCCATCAGGCTGAGCCCGGCCAACCAGATACCAATGCCAATCTGAATATAGAGCCCAAGCGACAACAGCAAGATCGCCAGACCATAGGCGGCCCCAACAGCTTGTTTGAGATTCGCAGCAAACGCCAGCGCCGATGATTTGACGCCCACTGCGGCATCATCACTCATATCCTGCACGGCATAAATGGTGTCATAGCCAAAAACCCAAGCAAGAGCGCCAGCGTAGATTATCAGAATACCGCTATCTGGCAGCGTGCCAGTGGCCGCCGCCCAGCCAAGCGGCACCCCCCATGAAAAGGTCAGCCCCAGAACAAATTGCGGGAACCAGGTCACCCGTTTGGCCAATGGATAGGCCACCACAAGCGGTACCGACGCTAGCCCAACATAAATAGCCATCAGCGGCAGTTGCCATAAAACCCCTATGCCAATAAGCCCAAGTAACGCCAGAAACAGAACCGCAGCAAAAACTGAAATGTCGCCCGAGGCCAATGGCCGCGTTTTTGTGCGCTCTACCTGCTGGTCGAGGCGGCGGTCCCACAAATCATTGATAATACAGCCAGCGGCCCGGGTGATAATGGCGCCGATTAAAAATATCAGCATAAGCCTCAGCATATCTGGCACCGAAGCCGCGCCAATCGGAATGATCCACCAGCTGGGCAGCACCAAAAGCCACCAGCCGATCGGCCGATCAAACCGGCCAAGATAAATAAAAGGGTGCGCTGCATCAGGCAGATGTCGCCACCAGCCGGTATTTGGCATGTCGTTGTGCGGCGATTGCGATGAATGTTGCTGTTGCATGACTGCAAGACTTACCCAAGCTTGCCGAAAAAGCCAACCAGATTTGCGGTGAATGTGGATAGGCTGCCCGCATCCATGTTGGCTTGTTTTCGGACAGCATCGCGATTACAACGACAACATGAGTGAATGTGCATCAAAAGCCAGACTTTATATCGACATGCCCCTGCGGGCCGGTGATTGTGTTGATGTGCCCGACGCACAGCGGCACTATCTTGTCACTGTATTGCGCCTAGGTGTCGGCGCCGCTTTGACGATATTCAATGGGCGCGATGGTGAATGGTCTGCCCGCATTACTGGCGCCGGCAAAAAACAATGCCAGATTACCATAGACACCATGCTAAAGCCGCAAATCAATTGCCTTGATCTATGGTTGCTGTTTGCCCCGGTAAAGAAGGCCAGACTTGATTTCATGGCACAAAAAGCAAGTGAATTGGGGGTTAGTTGTATCTGGCCGGTGCGCACTGACTATTGCCAGATCAGCCGGGTCAATGATGACCGGCTGGCCGCCAATGCGATAGAGGCAGCCGAACAAACCGAACGTATGGATATTGCCGAAATCAGAGCATTTGAGGATTTGACCACGGTTTTGCCCACGCTAGAAGATGACCGCCTTGTAATATGGTGCGATGAGGCCAGTGCAGGCAGCCCCGCCCATAATATTGCTGCTGCATTGCAGGCTGCCCCACCCCATAGCAAGGCGGCCATCTTAATTGGCCCGGAAGGTGGGTTTTCGCCATCCGAACGCAAGCTTCTGGCAGCGTTAAAGAATTGTTTGAAAATTTCTCTTGGTACGCGCATATTGCGGGCAGATACAGCAGCCATTGCTGCGCTTTCTTGTTACCAGTCCATTTGTGGTGATTGGCAGGGCTAACGATGTCAGACGTCAGGTTTGCATAAGGTAGCGAAATGACATTTTCAGGGGGCGCACATTAATGGCCGACCATAATACGTTTATTACTGACCCGCAGCAGCTTGTTGACTGGGTGGCTACCGGCGCCAAGCCGAAACACGCGTGGCGTATTGGCACCGAGCATGAAAAATTTCTATTTCACCGGGATGATTTCAGGCCGGTCGCCTATGAGGGGGATAGCGGCGTTGCGGCCTTGCTGCAGGGGCTCTGCACCGAAATTGGCGACAAAGCTACGCCCATCATGGAAAAGGACAATATCATTGGGCTGAAAGATGGTGATGGCGGTTCGGTTACATTAGAACCCGGTGGCCAGTTGGAATTATCTGGCGCGCCGTTGGTAAATTTGCATCAGACATGCGCGGAAACGGGGCGTCATTTGCGGCATATGCGGGCGGTCACCGCGGCGTTTGGTGTTGGTATGTTGGGGATAGGCTATCAGCCGAAATGGCGCCGCCAAGATATACCGTGGATGCCAAAAGGCCGCTATAAAATCATGCGCGAATATATGCCTAAGGTGGGAAAATTCGGGCTGGATATGATGCTGCGGTCTTGCACCGTACAGGTCAATCTGGATTACAGCGATGAGACTGATATGCGGCGTAAATTCCGTACCTCTTTGGCGCTACAGCCAATTGCGACAGCTTTGTTTGCAAATTCGCCGTTTCGCGATGGCGCGCCATCTGGTTTGTTGTCTACCCGCGCCGAGGCCTGGACCGACACAGACAATGCGCGGTGCGGGGTGCCAGCTTGTGTGTTTGATCCGGCGTTTGGATATCAACAATGGATTGACTATATCCTTGATGTGCCGATGTATTTTCTGCACCGTGGTGATGATTATATAGATGTTGCTGGCCAGTCTTTCCATGATTATCTGGCAGCGCGGCTTGCCGGGTTTGAAGGCGAACCGCCACTGATGGCAGATTTTGAAGATCATATAACCACCGCCTTTCCCGAAGTGCGCTTAAAACAGTTTTTAGAAATGCGCGGTGCCGATAGCGGGTCTTGGGCGACGATCTGTGCGCTACCGGCCTTGTGGGTTGGTCTTTTGTATGATGATGAGGCGTTGGCAGCCGCCGAGCATTTGGCAAAAGACATCACCGCCGATGATGTGATGAATGCCCGGCTTTCGGTTGCCAAGGACGGGCTTGGCGGAAGGTTGGCGGGCCGCGATGTATACGATATCGCTGCACAGCTTTTGACTATTGCCACCGCTGGGCTGCGCCGCCGCGCCATCTGTGATGATGGCGGCAATGATGAAACCGGCTTTTTACAGCCCCTTAAAACCATTATTGAAGCCCGCAAAACACCATCTGAAATTATGTTGGATCTCTATCACAATAACTGGGGTGGTGATATCGATCAGGTGTTTACGTCAAATCAATATTGATTTTACCAAACCCACCGATTGTTAACGCGGCTATGGCTGCCAGTGGCGGGTGCGTGTCACTGTTTTAGACGCTAGAAAGTTTGTCTCATGCCTGCGCTATTGCTCGTTGTGTTTATAAATTTTGTTGGCATTGGGGCCTTGATTCCGGTGTTGCCCTATACGGTGATCGAAACATTGGGCCTGCCTGCCAGTGTGATGACATTGCTATTGGCGTCATTTGCGATGGCGATGTTTTTGTCCAACCCGCTATTGGGCCGGTTGTCTGACAAGGTTGGGCGGCGCCCGGTACTAATTACCAGTTTATGTGTCAACGCATTGGCGCATCTGTGGTTTGCGTTTTCGGGTGACATTGTGCAGATGTTTGCGGCGCGCATTTTGGCTGGGCTGGCAGCTGGCAATACCGGCGTTATCCAAGCAATTATCGCAGACCGGGTGTCGCCGGATGATCGGGCGCGCTATATGGGGTTGTTTGGTGCGGCCATCGGCACCGGCTTTGTGGCTGGTCCGGCGCTTGGCGGGTTGCTCAGCGGAATTGGCGATGGCCCATTGCATCAGGCGCCTTTTTTGTTGGCTGCAGGGTTTTCCCTTTTGGCGCTTGCTTTGTCCACCCGCATTGAGGAAACAGCCAGTATTGCGCGGTCAAAACCATCTGAAAAACAGCCGATTATGGCACAGCTACAGACCATGCTGCGCAGTCCGTTGGCGTTATATGCGCTGGCATTCTTTTGCCTGAATTTGTCATTTGCGCAGGTCGAAGCGTCATTTGTGTTGCTGCTGCGTGACTATCTTGGGTTTGGGGCGCGCCAAACCGGCTGGTTATTCACCTATATTGGCATCTGCATCATTATGGTTCAGGGCGGTTTGATAAATGTTGCGGTGCGGCGCTTTGGCGAAATTGGCACTGTTGGGTTTGGTGCCAGCTTGTTATTAACAGGCCAAATTATAACAGTTGTGATGGCGCTTGGTTTACTCGTCGGCAATGACTATCCGATGGCTCAGATGCTGGTGGCAACAACGGCGGTTTGTTTTGGGTTTGGGTTCAGTAACCCGGCACTGTCGGCTGCGGCCAGCAACGCTGCAGGCAAGTCAACCATGGGTGGGGCTTTGGGCACAGTGCAGGGGTTTGGTTCGCTTGGCCAAGTGGGCGGGCTGGTGCTGGCCGGCCCGTTATACCATCTTGGTGGTGCGCATTATTCATTTGGGTTTGGCGCGTTAATTACCGCGACCCTGGTGGCTGTTGCGGCATATTTGCGGCGCCCGTCCGTATCGGCATAAGACCGCGATAGGCCTTATGCAGCTTCGGTGCCGCCAACGGTAATGCCGCCCATCTTTACGGTTGGTTGTCCGACCCCTACCGGCACACTCTGGCCGGATTTGCCGCATGTGCCAATACCGTTGTCAAGCTGCGTGTCATTGCCAATCATGGTAATTTTTGACATCGCGTCAGGGCCGTTGCCAATCAGCGTTGCACCTTTCACCGGTGCGCCGATTTTGCCATTTTCAACGAGATAGGCCTCAGCTGCAGAAAACACAAATTTGCCAGAGGTGATATCAACCTGACCGCCACCAAAATTCACCGCGTAAATGCCCTTTTTGATAGAGCTTACAATCTCTTCAGGGTGGTCAGTGCCGCTATCCATAAAAGTGTTGGTCATGCGCGGCATCGGCGCATGCGCGTATGATTCCCGGCGTCCATTGCCGGTCGCCGCTACGCCCATCAGCCGAGCGTTTTGACGGTCCTGCATATAGCCTTTCAAGATTCCGTCCTCGATCAATATATTGCGGCGGCTAGGCGTGCCCTCATCATCGATAGTAATCGACCCGCGCCGGTCGGTGATGGTGCCATCATCAATAACAGTGACGCCTTTTGCGGCAACTTGCTGGCCAATTTTACCGCTAAATACAGATGTGCCTTTACGGTTGAAATCGCCTTCAAGACCATGGCCAACAGCTTCATGAAGCATCACGCCGGGCCAGCCAGCGCCAAGTACAATTTCCATTTCGCCAGCTGGCGCCGGCACCGAATCGAGGTTAAGAAGGGCGATCCGTAACGCCTCATTAACTTGGCTTTGCCAAGCCTCTGGTGTTAACCAGCGGTCGAGCATAACGCGACCACCGGCGCCGCTGCTGCCAGACTCCATGCGGCCATTCTGCTCAACCGCAACCCAAACATTGATTCGCACCAACGGACGAATATCAGCCACCCGGGTACCATCGGCGCGTATAACCTGTACCGCTTGCCATGACCCTGTCAGACTGGCATTGACTTGTTTGACGCGGCTGTCAGCGGCGCGGGCAAAGCCATCGATCTCTTGTAGAAGCGCTATTTTAGTTTCAAAAGATGTGTGGTTTAAGGGATTCTCATCTGAATAAAGCGGGCTATTGCTGCCGGCGGTTGGCGCCAAGGCGGCGTGGCCGTGATAGCCTTTGGTGACAGCCGATACGCTGTCGGCGGCGCGCTTTAGGGCCGACTCGGACAATTCGCCAGCATGCGCATAGCCATGTGCCTCGTCGGCAACGGCACGCAGGCCAAACCCGCTGGATTGATCGTAACTTGCTGTTTTCAAACGGCCATCATCAAACATCAGCATTTCAGAATGGCGCATTTCTAGAAAAAGCTCGCCATCATCACTGCCAGCCAGCGCATTGCTGACAATCTTTTGCGTGCGTCCCAAATCCAATCCGGATCGGCTAAAGAAAATATTATCGGTCTGGTGCAAAAGGTCCATAAATTTTCCTTGAATTACAGCTTAATAGGTTTTGCGCGCCGTACAGCGTCTGTGGGGGTTTTCGGCGATATTATCGTTACAAGATGGGTGATTTTGTGGCAGAATTCAAGCCTCTGCGTCTAATTTACCTGCGGCGTCACCACTATGCTGCTTTGGTGGCGGGCAAGGTGATTATCAAAAAAAAGTAAAAAAAGTGAAAAATTATAGCGACAGGCTGCCGCACGGGGGTTTTCTATTGCTACGAAACAGTCTAAACATGGCGAAGTTTTTGGTAATGTAGCACATACATTGCCGCCGTAGGCCCTGATCTTTGATATTATGGATCACGTTTTTGGGAGAGGTATCCATGCCCATTTCGGCTCATGTTCGTGCGTTGTTTGCGCGGGTTGCGACATCTGGTTTGACCAGTCGAATTATTCTAGCTGCTGTTGCCGGCATCGTTGGTATGACAGCGGTGACAGCCGCGCATGCCGCGGTGCCACAGCCATGGCAGATGGGGCTACAGCCACCAGCTGGCTCAATCGCCGAGATGGCCACCGATCTGCATAATTTGTTGCTGGTCATTATCACCGCCATTTCACTGTTTGTGCTGGCGCTGTTGATCTATGTTGGTGTTCGGTTCCGGGCATCGCGTAGCCCCAAAGCCTCTAAAACATCGCACAACACAGTTATCGAAATTTTGTGGACAGTCATCCCGGTGTTGATTTTGGTGGTGATCGCGGTGCCATCATTCCGGTTGCTCTATTATACCGACCGCACCAATGAAACCGACATGGTCATCAAGGTAACTGGCAACCAGTGGTACTGGAACTACAGCTATCCTGACGAAAACATTGCGTTTGACAGCTATCTTATTGATGAAGCTGACTTGCAGCCAGGGCAGACCCGTTTGCTGAGCGTCGATAACCCGCTGGTTGTGCCAGAAGGCACCCGCATCAAGCTGCTTGTCACTGGCAACGACGTCATGCATTCGTTCTTTGTGCCGTCACTGGCCGTGCAGATTTACGCATTTATTGGCCGTACCAACGAAGCTTGGATCGATGTGCCTGTCGGTCGTCAGACCTATTACGGTCAATGTAACCAGATTTGTGGCACTAACCACGCCTATATGCCCATTGAGATCAAAGCCCTGCCGAAGGCTGAATATGCGGCGTGGCTGGAAAAAGCCAAGCAGGAGTTTGCGATGAGCGCTTCTGTTTCTGCCAATGAAACAATCACTTTGGCGGCAGCTAACTAACCCAAGGAAGAGGATTTAACAATGAGTGCGCAAGCCCACGCAGACCACGGTGCTCCTTCTAGTTTTGTACGCCGTTGGCTTTACTCTACAAATCACAAAGACATTGGAACAATGTATCTGGTGTTCGCAATCCTCGCGGCCTTCATCGGTGGCGGCATGTCAATTTACATGCGTATGGAGCTGATGAACCCGGGTGTTCAATATATGGAAAACGGCCATGTATGGAACGTCTTTACCACAGCGCATGGCCTGATCATGGTGTTTTTCGTGGTTATGCCGGGCCTTATTGGCGGCTTTGGTAACTGGTTTGTGCCGATTATGATCGGTGCACCAGACATGGCCTTTCCGCGCATGAACAACATCAGTTTCTGGTTACTGCCACCGTCATTTGTTTTGCTGTTGCTTTCGGCTGTTATGGATGGTGGAGCCGGTGTTGGCTGGACAATTTACCCGCCACTTTCCTCGACCGCTGGGTCGCCGGGCATGTCAATGGATCTAGCGATTTTCTCGCTGCATCTCGCGGGTGTATCATCAATCCTTGGTGCGGCTAACTTTATCACCACAATTTTCAACATGCGTACGCCTGGCATGACCCTGCACAAAATGCCGTTGTTTGCATGGGCAATGTTGATTACAGCCTTTTTGCTGTTGCTGGCGGTGCCGGTTTTGGCTGGGGCGATCACCATGTTGCTCACCGACCGTAATTTTGGGACAACTTTCTTTATCCCTGAAGGCGGCGGCGACCCGGTATTGTTCTTGCACCTGTTCTGGTTCTTTGGGCATCCAGAAGTGTATATTATGATTCTGCCAGCCTTTGGTATCGTCAGCCATATCATTTCAACCTTCTCGAAAAAGCCGGTGTTTGGCTATCTTGGGATGGCCTATGCGATGGTCGCCATTGGCTTTGTCGGCTTTATTGTCTGGGCGCACCACATGTATACTGTCGGTCTTGATGTCGATACGCGCGCGTATTTCACTGCGGCCACTATGGTGATTGCAGTGCCAACTGGCGTCAAAATCTTTTCATGGATTGCAACAATGTGGGGCGGGTCATTGACCTTCCGCGCGCCGATGCTTTGGGCCATTGGCTTTATCTTCCTGTTTACCGTTGGCGGTGTTACCGGGGTGGTGTTGTCGAATGCCGGTTTGGATCTTGTCTTGCATAATACCTATTATGTGATTGCGCATTTCCATTATGTGTTGTCACTGGGTGCGGTGTTTGGTCTTTTTGCCGGGTTCTACTACTGGTTCTCAAAAATGACCGGATATGAGTATTCAGAAGGCCTTGCCAAGCTGCATTTCTGGGTCACATTTATCGGCGTAAACCTGACCTTTTTCCCAATGCACTTTTTGGGTCTTGCAGGTATGCCGCGTCGTTACATTGATTACCCTGATGCCTTTGCCGGCTGGAACAAGGTGGCGTCAATCGGGTCATATATTGGCGCGGCAGGTGCGATCATATTCCTAGTGGTGATCATCGAGGCGTTTTTGAGCAAGCGCCGTGCTGCCGCTAACCCCTATGGTGAGGGCGCAACAACGCTGGAATGGCAAGTTGCATCACCGCCGCCGTATCACACTTTTGACGAACTGCCAAAAGTGAAATAAGGCACGTAACTGCAAGTGATCTGCTTTAGCTAAAGGGCGCCACGATGGCCATGACATCACAGCAACAGTTGACCAGCGTCACCGACGGTTTATTTGAACCGTCGGTCGCCGATTTTTGGTCTTTGTTAAAGCCGCGAGTGATGAGCCTGGTCATTTTTACCGGCTTTGCCGGTATGTATGTGGCGCCGAGCAGCCTACATCCTTTGGTGTTTTGTGTTGCTCTTTTTGCGATTGCCGCTGGCGCTGGGGCGTCTGGGGCCATCAACCAATGGTATGATCGTGATATTGACGCCATTATGCAGCGCACCAAGACGCGGCCTATTCCGGCTGGTTTTGTGGCGCCTGCCGAAGCCCTGACATTGGGGCTGGTGGTATCGGCGATGTCGGTGTTGCTGCTGGGCCTGTCTACCAACTGGTTGGCGGCCGGGCTTTTGGCCTTTACAATTTTTTTCTATGCGGTGGTTTACACCGTTTGGCTAAAGCGCCGCACACCACAAAATATTGTGATTGGTGGCGCTGCTGGTGCTTTGCCGCCGATGATTGGCTGGGCGGCTGTTACCGGGGCGTTATCGGTTGAACCTATCTTGTTATTTGCCATCATTTTTATTTGGACGCCGCCACATTTTTGGGCGTTGGCTTTGGTCAAAAACGAAGATTACACCCGCGCTAATATTCCAATGCTGCCAGTTGTGGCTGGCGCTGCCGAAACCCGTCGTCAAATTGTCATTTATGCGGTGCTGTTAGCGCCGCTGGCAGTGGTGCCATCGTTCATTGGCATGGCGTCAATGGCCTATGGTGTATCTATCGGGGTGGCTGGTATGGTTTTTGTTGGGCTGAGTGTACAGCTATGGCGCCGCGCTGATGATAAAACGGCAATGCGGCTGTTTGCCTATTCAATCTTATATCTTTTCCTGGTGTTTTTGGGGCTAGTGATTGATAGATTTGTCACTGGATTTGGAGGCTTTTGATGGCGCATCGCACACAGCCAAAAACCGCAACCGAAATGCAACAGATGCGCAAAAGCCGGAACTGGGTGTTGCTGGCGATTATCGCTGGTATGGTGGCACTGTTTTATGTTTTGACATTGGTCAAAATTGGAGGCGCGACATGACGGCGTCTGAACATAATGCTGGGGTGATGAATTTTTCGGCAAACCGCCGGACGCTCATAGTGCTTGGCGTTGTTGTCACAGCAATGGTGGGCATGGCGTATGCGTCGGTGCCATTATATAAATTGTTTTGTCAGGTCACGGGCTATGGTGGCACCACCCAGGTTAGCGAAAATGCTGCAACACGTGTTGTGCTTGGGCATCCCGTCACGGTGCGGTTTGATGCAAATGTTAATCATGCCTTGTCATGGAAGTTCGAAGCGCTGGACCAGCCGGTGACGTTAAATCCCGGTGAAGAGGTAGTGATTAACTACCGCGCCACCAATATCGGTACGGCGCCATCGACCGGCACATCAACATTTAACGTGACGCCGCCAAAGGCCGGTGCGTATTTTATGAAAATTGACTGTTTTTGTTTTGAAGAACAGCTGTTGCAGCCTGACGAGTCAGTAGACATGCCAGTGCGGTTTTTTGTTGATCCGGAAATCGCTACCGATGAAAATGTGACTGATGTGCGGGATATCGTTTTGTCTTACACATTTTTTCCGGCATTAAAGGATAAGAGTTAATCGTGGAGAGGTGGCCAGCTGCCGGGCAGCTCGTGGCCAGATTTTGAGGAGACCAAAATGAGTGGTGCAAATAAACACCCCTATCACCTAGTGGAAGCAAGCCCGTGGCCGGCCGTTGGCTCTGCCGCAGCCTTTACCACAGCCGTTGGTGCTGTCATGTATATGCATGAAGTTGCCAATGGTGTTGCTGTTCTTGGCCTGGGCTTTGCGCTGGTACTTGCGACCATGTTCATGTGGTGGCGGGATATTATCCGCGAAGCTGAGTATCAAGGACACCATACACCGATTGTACAAATTGGCATGCGCTATGGGATGATGCTGTTTATCGCGTCAGAGGTGATGTTCTTTGTGGCGTTTTTCTGGGCGTTTTTTGACCGGGCACTATATCCGAATGACGGCATCTGGCCGCCTGAGGGCATTGTCACCTTTGACCCGTTTGACTTGCCGCTGATTAACACGCTTATTTTGTTGCTTTCTGGCTGTACTGTGACCTGGGCGCACCACGCCATGCAGCATGGTAACCGCAAGGATTTCATGACTGGACTTGGCATTACCATTTTGCTTGGCGTTTCATTTACCGCGCTACAAGCGTTGGAATATAGCCATGCGGCCTTTGGCTTTACCGATGGTGTCTATCCGTCAGTGTTCTATATGGCCACTGGCTTCCATGGGTTCCATGTTTTGGTGGGTACGTTGTTTTTGGCGGTCTGTTGGCTGCGTGGTCGCGCTGGCCACTTCACACCAGAACAGCATTTTGGCTTTGAAGCTGCGGCATGGTATTGGCATTTCGTTGACGTCGTATGGCTGTTCTTGTTCGCCGCAGTCTATTGGTGGGGCGGTTGATCGCACACCTTCATAGTGTAAAATAACGCCGGGGTGTTGATGCATGACATATGCATTGGCACCCCGTTTGGCATGGCGCACGCCATGATGTGATATGATGATAAAATTCCGACCGTTATTTTGGCTGACCATGGTGGCAGTGCCTGCACTTGTCACCTTATTGGCTTTGGGCACATGGCAGTTACAACGGCTTCAATGGAAAAATGATCTTATAAGCAGCTTTGAGGCACGCTCGGCGGCAGACCCGATCAACCCGCCGCTGTCCATTAAGATGGCGCCCGAAGAAGAATTTAAGCGGTTGGCGCTGGTTGGTCACTTTGTGCATGACAAGGAAATTTATTTAACCGGCCGCACCTATGAGGGCAATGCCGGGTTTCATGTGGTGACGCCTTTTGTGTTGGTTGATGGCCGCACAATTCTGGTCAATCGCGGCTGGGTATCGGAATCCTATCGCGACCGCGCCACCCGTAAGTTTTCGTTGGTAGAAGGCGAAGTGTCGGTTGATGCGATTTTGCGCTTGCCAAATAAGAAAGGCTATTTTGTGCCTGAAAATGATCCGGTTGCCGGGTTTTGGTTTACTTTGGTGCCAGCCGAAATGGTCCAGCATCTCGGCATACAGGATGCTGCGATTACCACCTATTATGCTGATGCGTTGCGCGCTTCTAAAGTGGTGACATTGCCGATTGGCGCCAAAACAGAATTAAATTTGCGTAATGCGCATCTAAGCTATGCGTTGACTTGGTACGGTATTGCGCTCGCCCTTATAGGGGTATATGGCGCGTTTCACTATCAAGCAGGGCGTTTGCGGTTTGGCGCCGCCGCGCGGGAGTAGGTTGATGCACTACATAAGCACACGTGGCCAAGATGGGCCATTAGGGTTTGAAGAGGCGCTCTTGAGCGGTTTGGCGCGCGATGGCGGTCTGTATCTGCCGCAAAGCTGGCCACAATTCAGCCATGCTGAAATTGCCGCAATGCAGGGGCTGTCTTATGCCGAATTGGCCGGCCGTATTATGGCACCATTTTGTGTGGGCGAGGTTGATGAAGCCGAACTAGCCACGATGGCAAAAGATGCCTATGCCAGCTTTGATCATGCCGATGTTGCGCCGCTGGTGCGTGTCGAAGACAACCTACATATACTTGAATTATTTCATGGCCCAACGATTGCGTTTAAAGATTATGCGATGCAATTTTTGGCCCGCGCCTTTGACCGGGCGTTGCGCAAAAAACACCAGCACGCGGTCATTGTCGGCGCCACCAGTGGGGATACCGGATCTGCTGCACTCGAAGCTTTCAAGGGCCGTGATGCCGTTGATGTGTTTATCCTGTTTCCTGAAGGCCGTGTGTCGCCAGTACAGCAACGCCAAATGACGTCAGTGCTAGCAGATGGGGCGCATGCCGTATCAGTGGCCGGTGATTTTGATGATTGTCAGGCGATTGTGAAAAGCCTTTTCAATGATCTTGCCTTTCGCGACAAGGTTAATTTGTCAGCGGTAAATTCTATTAACTGGGCCCGGTTAATGCCGCAAATTGTCTATTATTTTGCGGCCGCCTTACGACTAGGGGCGCCGCACCAAAAAGTTGCGTTTTCTGTGCCTACCGGCAATTTTGGAAATGTATTTGCAGGGTATGTCGCGGTGCAGATGGGGCTGCCAGTAGAACGTCTTGTCATTGCGTCTAACCAAAATGATATTCTGCCACGCTTTTTTGCCAGCGGCGCGATGGCGCGCGAGGCGGTGGTGCCATCCCTCAGCCCGTCGATGGATATTCAGGTTTCGAGCAATTTTGAACGGTTGCTGTTTGAGCTTTTGGACCGGGACGGTGCAAAGACAGCGGCTATTATGGAGGCTTTTTCAACGACTGGCCGGTTTGACGTTGAAAAGGATATTTTAGATCGCGCCGGCCAGCTATTTTCGGCCTATCGGCTTGATGATACTGGTACGCTTGCCGAAATTGCCGAAACCGCCCGCAGCGCCGGCATGACTATTGATCCGCACAGCGCTGTTGGCCTGTTTGCGGCGCGGCGCGCGCATGCTGATGGCACCGTGGCGAAAGATGTGCCGATCGTATCATTGGCGTGCGCACACCCGGCAAAATTTGACGGTGCTGTGACCAAGGCGACTGGCGTGGCGCCAGCCTTGCCGCCGCACCTTGCTGATTTGATGACCCGCCCGGAACGCCAACAGCATGTAGCAGCTACCCCCGATGCGGTGAAATCACTTGTTCTTGCGATGAAGCGCGGCACATGACGGCGCAGCTTAGCCATCTCAAAAATGGGTTGCGTGTGGCAACCCGTTTAATGCCGCATGCCACAACGGTGTCGATTGGCATTTGGGTAAATGCTGGCGCCCGCGATGAAGCCGCGCATGAGCAGGGCATCGCCCACATGCTTGAACATATGGCGTTTAAAGGAACCTATCGGCGTGATGCGCAAGCTATTGCTACCGAGGTCGAAAATGTTGGTGGCTTTATGAATGCGCATACCAGCCGCGAAGAAACCGCCTATTATTTACGGTTATTGCCAGAGCATCTTGATCTTGGCATTGATATTTTGACCGATATTTTGACGCAATCAACGCTGCCTGATAATGAAATAGAGCGTGAACGCGGGGTGATTATTCAGGAAATTGGCCAATCGCTTGATACGCCTGATGATCTGGTGTTCGATCTGTTTGCCGATGCCTGCTATGATAAGCATACGCTGGGGCGGCCAATTCTTGGAACTGTTGAGAGTGTTTCTGGGTTTCAGCGCGATCATCTAAATGGGTTTTTGAACCGCTTTTACGGGGCCGAGCAAATGCTTGTCGTTGCCTCAGGTGCAGTGCAGCACGACGATATCGTAGCACGGATTGAGGCGTGTCTTGGCGGCCTTCAAAATGCCACAACGGCTAGCCGAATCGCTCCTGACTGGACCGCCGGTCGTAAGATTGTTACGCGTGATCTGGAACAGTCACATATTGTCTTTGGCCTGCCAGCAAAGGCCGCGACAGCCCCAGACCGATTTGCTTTGATGGCGTTATCAACGCTTTATGGTGGCGGCATGTCATCGCGCTTGTTTCAGCAGGTACGAGAAAAACGCGGATTATGCTATTCCATATTCTCTTTTGCGGCGCTCCATTCAGATAGTGGATGTTTCTCGGTATATGCTGGCACCTCAGCAAGTCAGGCCGATGAAATGCTGTCAGTGGCCGCGGCCGAGCTAGCCAGCCTTGCGCATTCGGTTAGTAGTGATGAGGTAGCGCGTGCCAAAGCGCAGTTGCGGGCCAGCTTGTTGATGAGCCGCGAATCAGTCTCAAATTGTGGTGATGCGCTGGCACGCCAAATCATGTTGTTTGGTGCCCCGCAGGAAGACGCCATGCTGCTCGCAGCCATTGATGATGTCGATAATGACGCAGTGCGCATGATGGCGGCAGAGCTTATCGGTGGCGGCACCCCGGCGCTGGCCTGTGTCGGGCCAAGCACGGCAATTATGGATAATGCAGAACTGGCGGCGCGTTTACAGGCCTAGGCGCTGCCGGTGTCACTGACAAAATGCGCCGGTTTGACGCCTAAAATCTTATAAGCATCTTGCCAAGTGTCATGAATGCCCTCGCGGAACACCAGATCGCTGGTTGCGGGCATTGATAACCACACATTGGCGGCAAGTTCATTTTCCAGCTGGCCAGCATGCCAGCCAGCGCAGCCAAGCGAAACCAGTGAATGCACCGGTCCAGTGCCATTTGTGATATCCCGCAAAATCTCAATGCTTGATGTCAGCCCAATATCAGGCGTGATGGGCATGCTTTCTGGCAGCATATGGTCTTGTGAATGAAGCACAAAGCCGCGGTTGCTCTCAACCGGGCCGCCAATATGCACCGGCTGATCAGCACAAAAACGCGGCGTTCCAATATCGAGCGTTGCATAGAGCTTGCCAAGATTCATACGGGCGGCACGATGGTTGATCACCACGCCCATAGCCGAATTGCCGTCATGCTGGCACATCATAATAACAGCCTTGGCAAATCGCCCATCATCTATTTGTGGATGCGCGATTAGCAGATGCCCTTGCAGGCTACCATTGTGGCGGGTGATGCCGGCGCTATCAAAAGATTCTGCGCCACCGCTTGTATCTTTTCTTAACACCATTATTTACACTAGACGGTAAACATAGTTTAGGTAAAGCAAAACTATGCTGCCTGGGGTATCCATGGCCGTCATTTTGGAGCGCAAAATGCCCGTACAATGCCTGTTTTCAGCCTGCCGGAAAAATGCAGGATGGCTTTTTAAGCGCCTTGCGGCATACGCTGTTTTAGGGTGGCTTGGGGTATGCGGTCTTAGCAGCATCGCAGTGGCATCACCGGCCGCTGTGCAGGGCCATTGGGTCGGTGACCCGGCGATTGGCGAAGCGCGTCTTATCGCTGCTGTCACCGGAACCGGAGATTTGCAGAGCGTCCCGCTCGGCCTTGAATTTCGTCTGGCGCCGGGCTGGAAAATCTATTGGCGCACTCCCGGCGAGGCCGGCTTGCCGCCAACTCTAGATCTACAAACTGCCGAAATCACCCCGGTTGCGGCGACCATAAATTGGCCGATTCCGAAAAGATTTAACGCCTTTGGGTTTGATAATTTCGGCTATGAGACTGCAGTTATTCTGCCGGTTGATGTCACCGGTCATAGCCGCGGCGAGACCTTGCAACTGCGCGGCCAATTAGAGGCGCTGGTGTGTTCAGATATATGTGTGCCGCTGGCTGGGGATGTTGGCATTACGGTGCCTGCCGGGCCGGCTCTTGCATCGCTTGACGCGCAGGCTATAGCCCAATTTGCCGCCATTGTGCCGGGTGATGGCAGTGGCCCGTCAATTGATGTCCGTGCGGTCTGGCAGGCGGCGGACGGCCTTCATATGCGGTTGGCTGGCGGGGTGGCTGTCGACGATGTGTTTGTCGAAGGCGTTGACGGTGTCGACTTTAAAAAGCCGTACCAAAAAGGTGCGGATATTATTATCGCCATGGATGGGCAAGACATCCCCGAACTTAGCGGTCGCACCATCACAGCAACAATTATTGCTGGCGACGAATTTTCTGAAAATCAGTATGTTATCGCGCCAATGGCCGCTGCGGTGCCGGCTACAGACAATGGCTGGTCGATCATCTTGCTGGCGGTGCTTGGCGGGATGATTTTGAATTTGATGCCGTGTGTGCTGCCGGTGCTGGCGATTAAGCTAAGCTCTGCTCTTGACTCCTTAGGCCAAGGCCGACAGGTAATTCGGCTGCGGTTTTTTGCAGCAGCAGCAGGTATTATCACAAGTTTTCTGTTGCTAGCCGGTATTTTGGCAGCGATGCGCATGGCCGGTGCGCAAATTGGCTGGGGCATTCAATTCCAAAGCCCGGTATTTTTGACAGCGATGATTGTGCTGATCGGCGTGTTTATTCTGGTTATGCTGGATCGTTTGGTGCTGCCGATACCAGCATTTGCCGGGCGTTTGGCGCGGCCAGATGCGGCCATGCCATCATTTGGCAGAATGTTGATCGGGGATTTTTCGACGGGCATGTTGGCGACTATTTTGGCAACCCCCTGTTCGGCACCTTTTGTTGGCGTGGCGGTTGGCTTTGCGTTAACCGGAACCATTGCTGATATGTTTTGGGTGTTTTTGGCGCTAGGTATTGGTTTGGCGTCGCCCTGGCTGCTGATTATGGCGATGCCCGGTCTCATAACGTTTTTGCCAAAGCCCGGCCGCTGGATGGTATGGTTAAAGCGTGGCTTGGCGCTATTGTTATGTGGTACCGCGGTTTGGCTTATGTCAATTCTAGCGCTAGTTGTCGGCATGGCTTTGACCAGCCTTATCGGGGTGACCATCGGCCTGATGATTATTGGTTTAATGATCAAACGCCCGCTGTGGTCACGGCTAGCTGGGCTAGCTGGGTGCGGGGTGCTTGGGGTGTTGCTTATGTTGCGGCCTGCGTCTGATCTTGGTCGCGGCCTATACGGCGACAGCGTTACCGCGCCAAACAATCTGGCATGGCAGGTCTGGCAGCCAGACAGGGTCGATGTGCTGGTGGCTGACGGGAAAACAGTGTTGGTTGATGTGACCGCGGCTTGGTGCATTACCTGCAAAGCTAACAAAGCGCTCGTGCTGGAACAGGCGCCGCTTGCCCCAGAATTACAGAAGTTGGTTGCCGATGGCGATCTGGTGCTTTTGCAAGCTGACTGGACCCGGCCCAATAGCGCTATTGCTGATTATCTTGCGTCCTATCAGCGCTATGGCATTCCTTTTAATATGGTCTATGGTCCAGCCGCGCCGGCCGGCATTCGGCTTGGGGAAATTCTGACAGCCAGTGATGTGCGGGAAGCGCTGCGGCAGGCTATGGCTGGTTCTTAGGGACTATATGGCTTGCGCCATATCGGGGGACGGTATAAAACGCAGCACGCAGATTACCTCTTATGTTCCTATGTGAAGGATATCAGTAAATGACACAGCAAAATGCACCCATTTCGGTAGGCCAAAAAATTCCTGAAGTGACCTTTCAGATGAAACTTGACGATGGTATCGACACCTTTTCAACAGCAGATTATTTCAAGGATTGCCGTGTTGTTTTGTTTGTTGTGCCAGGTGCATTTACCCCGACCTGTTCGGCTAAACATATGCCAGGGTTTGTGAATAATGCGGATAAATTCACCGCGGCGGGAATCAACAAAATTGCCTGCATGGCGGTCAATGATGCGCATGTTATGCGGGCATGGGGCGAGGCCAGCAACGCGATTGGCGTTATTGATATGATTGCCGATTTCCATACTGAAATGTCGGATGTGCTGGGGTTAACCCGTGATATGGGCCCAGTTATGGGCCGGCGGGCGGCGCGGTGTGCGATGATTATCGACAATGGCGTTGTTGAGGCGGTATTTATGGAAGAGCCGGGCGCCTTTGAAGTGTCCAGCGCTGAACATGTGTTGGCCAATCTCTAGCGGTCTGTGGGGCGGCGAACAGGTCGCTAGGCAATAGATTCGGCGGCGCTACGGGCAAGCTGGTCGCAGCGTTCGTTAAATTCATCGCCGGCATGTCCTTTGACCCAATGCCAGTCGATAGTGTGGCGGTTGACAGCCGCATCTAGCTGTTGCCACAAATCTTGATTGGCGACTGGCTTCTTGTTTGCAGTTTTCCAGCCGTTGGCCTTCCAACGCGGCATCCAGTCTTGAACGCCATTCATCACATAGCGACTATCGGTGTGCAGTTTAACCTGCATGGGCCGGGTCAGCGCATTAAGCGCCATAATTGCCGCCAGCAATTCCATCCGGTTGTTGGTGGTGTCTGGTTCTGATCCAGAAATTTCGCGTTCATTGTCACGCCAGCGCAAAATGGCCGCCCAGCCGCCCGGCCCGGGATTGGACAAACACGACCCATCCGTGAAAATTGTGACAGCTGTGCCTGCCATAGTGGTCATTCTGATCGCTCTCTTGGCGGCGCCATATCCAGCCCATAGGCCGATGCCCCTGATACGGATTGATGAAACCGCAAAATAGCCCAATATTCCATCGGGTCTTTTGGGCTGACCAGCGCGTCTTTGGGGGTGTGAATCCAGTCATATAGCCGGGTCAGGAAAAAGCGCATCGCCGACCCCGCTGCCAATACCGGGATGGCGGCTGTTTCAGCGTCTGATAGGGGCCGTATTGATTGGTAGCCATGCATAAGCGCCCGCGATTTTGTCAAATTAAAGCTGCCATCGGCTTCAAAACACCATGAATTTAGGCAAATCCCGATGTCATAGGCAAAAATGTCGTCACAGGCGAAATAGAAATCAATAAGGCCGGTAAGCTTGTCGCCAACAAACAGCACATTATTTGGAAATAAATCGGCGTGAATAATGCCTTGTGGCAAATCACTTGGCCAGGCGTTTAGGATTTGCGCTAACCGCTCGGTGACCGCCGCATACATGCCCTGACCCAAGATATCGGCATCGGTGCCGATGCTGGCTAACAACGTTTTCCACGATGCCGGGCCAAGCGCGTTCGGCCGCCGCCGCTTTACACCACTGGCATTAACATGCAATTCAGCAAGGCTGGCCCCTAAGGCGCGGCATTTTTCGCGGTTTGGGTACCGTGAAAAGGTGCCATCAAGAAACGAAAAAAGCGCGCAAGGCCGGCCCATTAATTCATGTAATATGCTGCCGTCGCGCGCCGCTACCGGCAATGGGCAGTTCATGCCTGCTGCCGATAGATGTGTCATTAATTCGATAAAAAACGGCAGGTCATTTGCATCAACACGCTTTTCATAAAGAGTTAGGATAAAGTTTGCGGTGCTAGTGCGCAGAAGATAATTCGAATTTTCAACACCTTCGGCGATGCCGGCAAAGCTCAAAACCTCGCCAACATCATAAGCTTCTAGAAAGCTTGTCAGCGCCGTGTCATCTACTGTTGTGTAAACCGCCATTACGATCTCAATAATTTAGGTGGTCAAAATGGGTGGCAATTTAAAATTGACTGTTTCGCGTACGTGGCCGAATTCAGTCACTGTCAGGTCATAGCGGCCAGCGAGCGCTTCAATCACGTCTTGGACTAAGGTTTCTGGGGCAGAGGCGCCTGCCGACAGCCCAATATGGCTGGCCTGATCGGCGCACGACCAGTCAATAGCATGTTTATCGGCAATCAGCATGGCGCTGCCAGCTCCGGCATTTTTGGCAACTTCCACAAGCCGTTGCGAATTTGACGAATTGGTTGCGCCAATTACCAGCATTAAATCAACATCTGCAGCGAGATCTTTGACCGCTTTTTGCCGATTGGTGGTGGCATAACAAATATCTTCGCCGCGGGGGCCGGTGATTTCGGGAAACCGGAACTGCAAGACCGAGATGATTTCGGCTGTATCATCAACCGACAAGGTGGTCTGCGTGGCAAAGGCCAATTCAACGTCGGCTGGTGGCTCAACAGTACGGGCATCGTCAACGGTTTCGATAAGCGTCACATCAGCGGCATCGACTTGGCCCATGGTGCCTTCAACTTCCGGGTGGCCGGCATGGCCGATAAGCAAAATATGCCGCGCATTTTCAGCATGACGCCGCGCTTCAAGATGGACTTTGGTTACTAACGGGCAGGTCGCATCTACAGCAATCATGTTGCGTTTTTCGGCGGCTTTGACAACAGCGCGCGACACCCCATGCGCAGAAAACACGACTGGCGCCCCTTCTGGCACCTCATCAAGCTCATCAACAAAAATTGCACCTTGGGCTGCCAGCCCATCGACGACGGTTTTGTTATGTACTATTTCGTGGCGCACATAGACCGGCGTGCCATATTTTTCAAGGGCGACTTCGACAATGCGGACGGCACGATCGACTCCAGCACAAAACCCCCGCGGTGCCGCCAAAGTCAATTTTTTTGACATTTTTTCCATAATTTCTTTTGTCGCCTGTTTCGGTTGTTTAGGTCAATTGCTGTTCGTTAAAAAAACCGTTATTATCGCACAATGAAACATATATCCATTCCGGCCGTGCTTGGCGGCCTCATTTTTTTCAGCGCCTGTTCATCAAATGATGACGTGGTCATTTGTCCGCCGCTTAGCGCGCCACCGGAAGGTGCACGTGCTTTTGTGAAAACCGACAATCAACAACAAGTGGTTGATGTTCGTTTGAACGGCGTTAGCGCGCAATGCCGGGCCGAGTCATCAGGCACAGTGTTGATGGAGGTGAGCGCCGGCTTAAAATTAACCCGTAATCTTGCTGAAGGGGCCGGACAGGATGTTGCTATTGTACCGGTCATAACCGCGATCATTGATGCCGGTGAGACGGTTTTGTCAAATGATTCGTTTGGCTATAAGAATGGTTTTAATACTGATATTGATAGACTGTTTCCAGTGATTAAATTTGATCTTGTCGTGCCAAGCGATGGCCGCGCCGTGATAAGCTTAACGCCGACTCGGTAACGAATCGGCGTTAAGTGTAGTTTGACAGTAAGATTTAGGTTGAGGCTTAGTTCAACTTCTCAATTTCCGCTGCGGCTTTATCAACCAAAGCCAAGCTAGCTTTTTCATCAAGCTTTGATGTGATGATCTCAGTGGCTGTGGCAATGGCCAGACTCGCCGCCCGGTCACGCAACTCAGCCACCATACTCGCTTCGGCAGCCTTGATTTTTGCATCCGCTTGCTGTTCGCGGCGTTTGACGGCGGCGACAGCGTTTTTCTCAGCTGTTTCGCGGATCCGCGCGGCGGTAGCTTCGGCGGCTTTCACAATCGCTTTGGCTTCATCGGCAGCTTCACGGTGCAAGCGCTGATAATTTTTCAATTCAGCCAGTGCCTCGTCGCGCAGCGCTTGGGCTTCATCAAGTTCGGCCCGAATTTTTGTTGACCGTTCGTCTAGCATACCGCCAAGGGCGGCACCAACTTTACGCCAGATTAACGCAACAAAAACCACAAACCCAACGGCAACCCAAACCGATTCCAGAACAATTCCCTGTTCCATCAGTGCGCCTCCTGCTTAGACATTTTAGCGGCTAGTGCGTCAGCAGTTTTGCCGGCCTGTGCTGCGGTGGCTTTAATATCGGCAAGCTGCGCAACGGCCGCAATGGCCGCTTCTGCAGCAACAGCATTCAGGTTTGCCATGGCTTCGCTACGTACATCAGCCAGTTTGGACTCGGCCTTTGACACTTTGTCTGCAAGCTTTTTGGCCACTTTTGCATCACTGGCTTCGGCGGCTTTTGCAGCCTCACTAGCGGCTTGTTTTGCGGTTTCGGCAGCCGCTGTGCGGGCCGCTTCTAAATCGCGCTCATATTCTGCCCGGGTGCGCGCCGCATCTTCACTGGCGGCACGGGCTTTGCCAAGGTCATCGTCAAGCTTGCCACGGCGTTCTTCAAGAACAGCACCAATCCGCGGTGTGACAATTTTCGCCATAATCAAATAGCCAGCCCCAAACAACACCACCAACCAAAAAATCTGTGACGGCCAAGTGCTGATATCCAACTGTGGCAAGCCGGCCTCAGCGGCAGACGCCACCATCGGCATTGCCGATGCTACCATGGTGCTCCCAAATAATGGGGCACGCCCAAATAACGGGAATTTTTTGTAACGCATCATTTATATCCCCTTGCCCGTCAGCCGGACTGCCCAAGGCGGGCAAAATCCGGCAAACAAGTCATGGAATTGCAGTGTTCGGGTGCTTTTACAGCGCGAACAAAAGCAGCAGGGCAACAACAAGCGCGAATAGCGCGATGGCTTCAGTCAACGCAAAGCCTAGAATGCCAATGCCGAAAACCTCACCACGTGCCGCAGGGTTGCGGGCGATAGATGTTACAAGAGCAGAGAAGATGTTACCAATACCAACACCAACACCAGCAAGAGCGATAACGGCCAAACCGGCACCGATCATTTTTGCAGCTTCTACTTCCATTATTATAGTCCTTCCATGAGTTATAGGTCTTTCAGTTAATGCACACCGCTATGAACTTATCCCTAGCGGATCCTTTTGTACCGTTGCGTCTAGTGCAGATGCAAGGCGTCGTTCAAATACATGCAGGTCAAAATTGTAAAGACATAGGCCTGAAGAGCTGCCACCAGCACCTCAAGGCCGGTCAGGCCGATCAGCGCCACAAACGGCAGCAGCGAGCCTGCCATGGCCAAACCACCGGCACCGGAAATCATCACAGCCAAGCCGGCGAATACTTTAAGCATTGTGTGGCCTGCCAGCATATTGGCGAACAGTCGAACCGACAGGCTGACCGGGCGCACAAAATATGAAATAACCTCAATAACGATTAAAAATGGTATCAACACTTTGGGGGCGCCTGCTGGCACAAAAAAGCTGAAGAAATGCAAGCCGTGTTTAAACAGCGCAATCAGCGTTACCCCGACAAACACAAAAGCGGCCATCGCAAAAGTCACAATGATCTGTGATGTAAAGGTGTATGAATAAGGGATCAATCCCAGCATGTTACCAAAAAGCAAGAACACGAACAGCGTAAACACAAACGGGAAATAGGGGCGGCCTTCATGACCAACATTGCTGCGTACCATTTCGGCGACGAATTCATACATCATTTCGGCCATGCCTTGCATACGGCCGGGGACAAGGTCACCGCGGCGCATGGCGCTCACCAAAAATACAGCGCTCAGCCCAATCGCCAGCGCCATGAACAGGCTTGAATTTGTGAAGGACAGGTCGTAGCCGCCAAACGACAGTTCGACCAATGGTTTGATCTCAAACTGCGCAACCGGTGAATGCATTCCCTGAGAACCGCTCATGTCCTGTCTGCTCCCTTACTCTTCGTCTTAGATGAGGTTTTATGCTCATCAAAATAGCCAGCAGCCAACCCGCGGCCGGTAAAAACACGCCATACGTTCAGCATGCCGGCAATGGCCCCTAAAAAAAACATCACCAATAAAAACAGTGGCGATGTGTCCAGCCATCGATCCAGCACCCAACCGATAAAAGTCCCAACAACAACACCAGCAACCAGTTCAGTTGCCACCCGACCCATAATAGCTGCCATGCCTTCGGGAAGCGCCGACTGTGACGGTCGGTCTTTTTGTTCCCGCTGCGCCTGCAGCTTTTCCAGACGACGGTCAATATCGGCAAGACGCTCTTGGTCTTTGTGACTATCGCTCATCTATCTGTTCCAACCCTGTGCCGCGATGTCATATTAACAGCCTCGCCGACAGGATCTCTCTAGGGGTTTTTTCGGACCTATTCTTGTTTAGTGACATTCTTAACAGTTGATCAGCATGTTTCCGGTCAAAATGCCTGTGCAAACACTGTGGAAACAAACTGGCCTAAATCGCGCCCAAAATAGGGGGGTGAATTGGCCTTTGTCAAGCCTTCAATGGCAGTTCTTGGGCAGTTCTTTTGCCGCAGGTTTCTGCGGATTATTGCTGGGCGGTGAATCACTTGCCAGATTTCGGCGCTAAGTGGCGTTAAGCCACGGCATTATCACGGATTCTTTCGGCTGTTTGCAGGTCCACCGAGACCATTTTTGAAATTCCGCGTTGTTCCATAGTGATGCCAAACAGTCGGTCCATGCGAGCCATTGTCATGCGGTGATGGGTAATAACAAGGAATCGTGTATCGGTTTGCGTGCAAATATCGCGCAGCAGGTCGCAAAATCTGACCACATTCGAATCATCCAACGGCGCATCGACCTCATCAAGCACACAGATCGGCGCCGGATTGGTTAAAAATACCGCAAAAATAATTGCCAATGCGGTCAGGGCTTGCTCGCCCCCAGATAGTAACGACAAAGATTGCAGCCGTTTGCCCGGCGGGCTAGCCATGATTTCGAGGCCGGCCTCCAATGGGTCATCTGCATCAGTTAGCTGCAGCTCTGCCGTGCCACCGCCAAATAATTTGTTGAATAGGGTTTTGAAATGCTGGTTAACCTCGGCAAAGCTTTTTAGCAAACGTTCACGGCCCTCACGGTTCAATTGAGAAATCGCTGAGCGCAGCTTTGCAATCGCTGCCAATAGATCATCGCGTTCGGTTTCCATTGCGGTGATGCGGGTGGCGACATCTTCCATTTCAGACTCGGCACGTAAATTGACCGGGCCGATGTTATCGCGCTCACGAACCAATTTTTGCACACGATCTTCTAAAATTTCAATGGTGGGCAATGTCTGGGGGTCTTCGGTATCTGCGATGCCGGCGACGGCGTCGGGTGCGCAATGCAATTTTTCATCAATATGGGCGCGCAAATCACTCAATCTGGTGGTGCAGCGTTCCTGATGGCCCTCGGCGCGGATTTGCACTTCACGCGCATCGGCCAGCGCGCTGTCCGCATCACGTTGCAGGCTTTCGGCTTCGGCCAATGCGGTTTCGGCAAGCCGCAGCGCATCAGAGGCATTGTGGCGCGCTTGTTCGGCGGCCTCTAGCCGGTCGGCAATTTCCATGCGTTGGCGAGCGATGGCGGCTGGCAATTCATCAAGCCGGGTCTGTTCTTGGACACCTTCAGCCAGCCGATTTTCAAGCTCAGCCATACGTCCAGCAGCCCCATCAAGACGCTTTTGCCAGGCGTCTGCCTCCTGTTCACAGCTATGCCGTCTGGTTTCGGCATTTTTGATGGTTTCGGCAAGGCGCGATGCGGCCTGCATGACGTCGGTCAAGGCTTCGCGGGCGGCTTCGGCAGTACTGCGCGCTGTGGTTTCGATGGTAGCAAGCGCTGCATCATCGCCAAGCTCGGCAATTTCGCCGTCACATTGTGCTAGGTTGCCCTGCAAATCGGTCACAGTTTGCCGTAATTCAGCCGCCCGCAGCTGTGCTGCATCCATTTTCAACGCATCAGATTCGGCTTGGCGCCGCATTTCGCCAAACCGTTGTTCGGCGGCAAGGCTGGCTGCCCGGCAATCACGAAGCTGCGTCTGGCAGTGTGCCATGTTATTTTGGGTCTCGCTGGCGTGGGTTTCATCTGCCGCCACTTTTTTTGATAGGGCGTTCAAATCTGTCTGCAAACTATCAAGGCGGCGGCGCTGGCGGATGCGTTCGGCGCTTTTATCGCTTTGCGAGGCCAGCCTTACAAAGCCGTCCCACCGCCATAAGCTGCCATCTTTACTGGTGATGGCTTGTCCTGGCAACAGCGTCATTTGCCGGGTTTCGGCATCGCCGACATTGTCAATAACGCCAACCCCGGCAAGGGCCGCATCAAGCGCCGGCGCGCCCGACACATAATGGGCCAGCGGCGTGGTGCCCTGAGGTGGCTGCAGGCCAGAGCTGTGCGGTGTGTTGCGCCAATAACCATGCCGGCCGGCCCCAACCGGTGCCGACAATTCATCAGCCAAATAGGCGGCAAGGGCGGTTTCCATGCCGTCACTAACCGTTAGCTGGTCAATAACCGGGGTGTGATCAGTCTCGTCTTGATCTGCCAACAGATATTGCAGCGCATCAATTTCAGCTTGTAGCCGGGCCACTTGCGCAGTGCTATCGCGGCGGACGGTCTCGGCACTTTCGGCGGCTGCGGTGGCTAAGGTCAACTGCGCATCGGCGGTTTCAAGGGCTTTGGCGGCGACCAAAAAATCAGCCTCGGCGGCATGCCGTTCGGTGGCGGCGGCATCGGCCTGTGCAGCCAGTTCGCTGACCGATACATCGCCGAGCGCGGTGCTAGCAGTGGTCAGCCGGGCGCTGATATCGGCATGCCGGGCGGCTAATGCTGCGCGCGTATTTGCGGCGGCGCGAAGCGCGGCGCTGGCATCGGCAAGGGCAGCATCGGCGGCGTTGGCAGTGGCGCGTGCGGCCTGCAATTCTTGGTCGGTTTGGGCACGGCGCGGTGTCGCCTTGGCAATGTCGTCGCCAAGTTGTCTTGCTTCTTCGGTTAGCTGCATGATGGCGGTGTTTGCATCATCTCTGAGGCTGGTTTCTCTGGCGATATCGGCGGTGAGTTGGGCTTGCCGACGCGCCAATTGTTGTACGGCCTCGTTAAGCCGCTCTTCTTCTTTATCAAGCTCCTCGCGGCCAAGCGATAGACGTTGAAATTCAGCGGCCTTTTCGGCTTCGGCGGTGCGCAGGGGCGGCAAGGATGCACTTATGTCAGCGCGCGCCGTGGCGCTTCTAGCGGCAATTTTTGTGCGCTCTTCAACACCTGATCGGGCATTTTGCAAATCGCTGCTCGCTTGGCGCATGTCATCGCTTGCGCGGGTCCATTTGGCGAGCATTAGCTGTGCCTCGGCCTTGCGAATGCGGTCTGCGACAGATCGGTAACGGGCGGCTTGCCGGGCTTGTTTTTTAAGGGAATCACGCTGTTCGATTAAACCGGCGATCACATCATCAAGACGTTCAAGGTTGGTCTCGGCACTGCGCAATCGCAATTCAGCTTCATGGCGGCGCGCATGCAGGCCGCGTATATTGGCGGCTTCCTCTAGCAATGCCCGCCGGTCAACCGGCTTGGCGCCCACTATGGCCCCGATTCGGCCTTGGCTTACAATGCCGGATGAGCGCGCCCCGCTCGACACATCTGCAAACAACAATTGCACATCACGAGCGCGGGCTGGTTTTGCGTTCACATAATAGCTGCTGCCTTTGCCGCGTTCTATTTTGCGGGTGATCTCAATATCATCACTATTGTTAAATTCGGCTGGTGCCCGGCGTTTACGGTTATCAAGTTGAAGCGAGATTTCTGCCAAATTTCTGGCGGGGCGCTGTTCGGTGCCGGCAAAAATCACATCATCCATTTCGCCGCCACGCATTTGCCGCGCCGAACTTTCGCCCATGACCCATCGCAGACCTTCGACAATGTTTGATTTGCCACAGCCATTTGGGCCAACAATGCCTGTCAAACCGCTTTCAATATCAATCTCTGCCGCTTCAGCAAAGGATTTGAAACCGGCCATTTTCAGGCTACGAAAGATCACGACATTAACTCTTGCAGGATAATCAGATTAGGTGCCGGTGGCGTTTATTTTGGCGGCAAATTCGTCATAGGATAAACTGCCAGAAATGACGGTATCATTATTGATTACAAAGCTTGGGGTGGCCTTTATATCCCAGTCTTGTAACGCTGCCTGCCGCATTTCAACAATGCTTTCAAGAAGTGGCCGGTTGCGCATGGTCGCGTCGAATTCGGCGCTGCTCATGCCGGCCAGCCGCCCCAGTTTTTTTAGCGCATCAATCGGGTCTTGGGCGCTCGCCCAATTTTCCTGTTTTTGTAACAGCATACCGACCATTGGATAATATTTTTCTGCCGATAATGTGCGCGCCATAGCATGTGCCCGCAGCGCCAACCCATCGAGTGGGAAGGCGCGCATTTCAAAGCGCACCATGCCAGTGTCAATCAGCCGTTCTTTAATTTCCGGGAAAGTTTTATTGTGAAAGCTTGCGCAATGGCTACAAGTCATCGAGAAAAATTCGATAATTTGAATAGGGGCGTCTGCCCGGCCAAGATAGCGCGGTGCCTTCACATGCGTGATCATGTCCGTAGTTGCCAGCGCGCCCCGCGGCACTAGCGCAGCGGCGATGCCACCGGCCAAAATTTGGCGGCGTGATAGACGGCCATTGGTGTGATTTTTTTCTGTCATAAAGATAGCATAATCCAACGGCAAATGCGGGGCAATGAACTATCTGCTCGCGGCCACAATTATTTTGCCGCGGGCGGGCTGCCCAAGCGCCGTAAAGCGGCCCGTAATTCGGGTGATTTCACATCTTTCAATTTGTCATCAAGCGTCCAGATATCGGTGTCGTCAACTGGTTGAGATGAAGCTGGGGATAGGGCTGGGGATGTGGCGGGGTTGGTCGGTGGGTGTGGGTCAGAAAATGTTTGCACAAGGCTGATCCGGCTGATCGCCTGATAGCCAAAATTGGCATTCACGCGATCAATAATAACGGCTGACAAAGCTTGCGCCTCGGGCCCTCGGCCAGAGGCAATTTGCAAGCGCAAGGTACCGTCGGTGCGGCTGTTGCGGGGAAATGAAATATCGGCTGGCCGACACCATGTGGCGATATCGCCGACAATATCGTGCCAGTGCGATATGATCCGGCCAATGGAAAACCCCCGTTCGCGGGCGCTCGGTGCGATCATCGGATCAACCATTGTTGACAGGCGCTTCATGCGGTTATTGCGCAATTTTGGTGGTTTGTTCATATGCCATGAGCCTTTGTCGTGTGTCGTGCTTGACCCGGTCATAGGACATTGTAGCATGGGATGGCTGGCCACCGCCAGCACCGCAAACCAAACCGCCAAAAAACCGAAAGACCCGAAAAATCAGCACCCATGCAGCAGACCGCAAAAAACAATGTTGATACCCTGCCGCTGCCAGCAGCGAGGTTTCCCTATGAAAACTTGTTTGCGTGGTACGACCGGCATGGGCGCCAGTTACCGTGGCGGCGGCGCTGGCCAGAATTGGCGCCAGCCTATCATGTGTGGCTGTCAGAAATTATGCTTCAGCAAACTGTGGTGGCGACAGTCACACCGTATTTTCTTGATTTTACGCGGCGCTGGCCGTCGATAGCTGAACTGGCGGCGGCGCGACTTGACGACGTGTTGGCCGCTTGGGCCGGGCTTGGCTATTACGCACGTGCGCGCAATCTCCATAAAGCTGCCAAGCTTGTGACCAGCGCCTATGACGGGCAGTTCCCCAGCGACCAAAAAGCCCTGTTGGCACTGCCGGGTGTTGGCCCCTACACAGCTGGTGCCATTTCGGTGATTGCATTTGGCCAACCGGGGGTTGTTGTGGATGGCAATATAGAGCGCGTGATGAGCCGGTTTTTTGCCATCAAGACGCCGCTGCCAGCCGCAAAACCAGAGATTGCGGCGGTTTATGCCCATAGCTGTCCAGGCGCGCGCCCATCTGATTTTCCGCAAGCTATGATGGATTTTGCGAATGCCGTTTGCACAGCAAAGGTGCCCGCTTGTTCGGCGTGCCCGCTGGCGGCGTCTTGCCAAGGGTTTGCGGCAGGCCTTGCCAGCCAACTGCCGATGAAGGCGCCAAAACCGACAAAGCCTACACGGCGCGGGGTTGCGTTTGTGGCTATTGGCTGCGACGGCGAGGTGTTTTTGGAACGCCGCCCCGATAAAGGCCTGCTCGGTGGGATGCTGGCATTTCCCTCATCGGGATGGACGCAGGTTGCCGACCCGCAAAATGATGCAGCCTCGCAGCGTCAGGCACCGTTTGCCGCAGACTGGCAAAAGCTTGAGCCGCCAGTGCATCATGTGTTCACGCATTTTACCTTAGAGATGACGGTGTTTGTCGCCCATATGGCTGTCCCCTTGCCGCACCATAATTCGGGCGCTTGGCAGCAGCCGCAACCGGCAGATCTGCCCAGCTTAATGCGGAAAATATGGTCAGCAGCAAAGGCTTTTCAACCCGCCAGATAATAGCCAAAACCGGCGGCGGCGTGTCGATTAGTGGTTGAAATGCCGCATGCCGGTAAAGACCATGGCGATGCCGGCGGCGTCAGCGGCCGCGATAACTTCGGCATCACGCATTGACCCGCCGGGCTGAATGACGGCGCTGGCGCCCGCGGTGATTAACGCTTCCAGCCCATCGGCAAATGGGAAAAACGCATCCGAAGCGGCAACCGCCCCGCTGGTGCGCGGTGTGTCCCAGCCATTATGTGCGGCGGTATCAGCCGCCTTTTGAACAGCGATACGAGCGGCGTCGACGCGGCTCATCTGGCCGGCTCCAATGCCAGCTGTGCTGTGATCTTTGGCAAACACAATAGCGTTTGATTTGACGTGCTTTGTGACTTTCCAAGCAAATAGCAAATCGTCAAGCTGGGCGTCACTAGGGGCGATTTTTGTCACAATTTTAAGATCGGCTTTGGTAATCATGCCAGCGTCTCGCGATTGCGCTAAAAAGCCGCCTGCAACAGATTTATATTTTACATAATCATCAGCGCTATCTGGCATTGCGCCGGTCAATAATAGCCGCAAATTTGGCTTTGCTGCCATGATGGTGATGGCGTCATCGCTGGCGTCTGGGGCAATGACAACTTCGGTAAACAAGGAGGCAACAGCGCTGGCGGTGGCGGCATCTAGGGGGCGGTTCATCGCAACAATGCCGCCAAAAGCGCTGACTGGATCAGCCGCGAGCGCGGTTTCCCATGCTGCCAGAAGATCAGTGCCAATGGCAACGCCGCACGGGTTGGCATGTTTGATGATGGCAATTGCCGGATCGCTGAATTCAGCCACCAATTCAAAGGCCGCGTCAGTGTCATTGATATTGTTATAGGACAACGGCTTACCTTGGATCTGGCGGGCGCTTGTAACGCCCGGTCGCGGTGTGCCGGTTTTATAAAGTGCGGCGATCTGGTGGGGATTTTCACCATAACGCAAGGCCGCGGTCTTGACGCCGGCGAGCGTTGTCATTTCAGGCAGGCTGTGGCCGAGGCTTTTTGCCATCCAGCCAGAAATGGCACTGTCATAGGCGGCGGTGCGGGCAAATGTTTTGGCAGCCAGCCGCCGTCTTAATTCACGGCTAGTACCGCCAGAGTTTGCCAATGATTCGGTAAATTCACCGTAGTCGGCAGGGTCACATAAGACCGTTAAAAAATCATGGTTTTTGGCGGCGGCGCGCAGCATAGCAGGCCCACCAATGTCAATTTTTTCAACAAGCGTGTCACGATCATCAGTTTGCGCAAGTGTGGCTTCGAACGGATAGAGATTAACCACAAGCAGGTCGATCCCCTCAATATCTTCGCGTTGCATGGCAGCAACATGATCATCAAGATCGCGTCGTGCCAACAAGCCACCATGAATTTTTGGATGCAATGTTTTGACTCGCCCGCCCATAATTTCAGGGAAGCCGGTAACGCTGGCCACATCAATAACATCTATGCCAGCGCCGCGCAGCGTGCTGGCGGTGCCGCCTGTTGACAAAATATCGATGTCGTTTGCAGCAAGCGCGCGGGCAAGATCAAGCAGCCCGGTCTTGTCAGAAACAGACAATAAGGCGCGGCGAATAGGAAGCGTATCTGGTGAAGCCATGAGGTGTAATCCACTATTTGATGGGGCGGTCACTGCGGACCGCCTTTATGACCGAGCTGGCCCGGAAAGGCAATTCCCCACCAGCAAAAGGTTTGCAGCCACCGCGCCCTATGCTGTGGTGATGAGCGCTGATGCCGTGCCAAGGCCGGCTGCCAGAGCCAAAATCGAAAAAAGGCTTGCCTTAAAATGCACAGCCACAGCACCACAAATGCCAGCGATTGCGATCATAGTGTAGTTAATCGCTGTCAGGGTGGGAATCAAAACCTGCACCGGGCCAAGGCTGAATAGCGCAAGATCATCAAAAACACTATTGATGATAAACCATACAAACAAATTGGCGATCACCCCAACAACAGCTGCCATAATGCTGGACAAGGCGCCTTGCAACCGGGGCTGGTGGGTTAGCCAGTCAATATAGCGCGCGCCAACAAAAATCCATAGAAAACAGGGGGCAAAGGTCGCCCATAGGGCTATCAATGCGCCGGCAATGCCATAGGCCAGCCCACCGCTTTTAAAGGCCGCAACAAAGCCCACAAATTCGGTCACAAGAATCAGCGGGCCGGGGGTTGTCTCGGCAAGTCCAAGCCCATCCATCATGGTGCTGGCGGGTAACCAGCCAAGCTGCCCGACAACATCCTGCGCCATGTAGGCAAGCACCGCATAAGCCCCGCCGAATGTCACAACCGCCAACTTGCTAAAGAAAAAACCAATAGCAGTAAGTTGCTGATTACCAATGATAAACGCAACAAACAGCAATGGTGCCCACCACAATAATCCCCACTGGACTGCGGTTGTTAGGCTGGGGCGCCAGTCCGGGAATGGTATAACTGACTTATGGTCATTTGTGGTTTTGCTGGTCAGGAACCCATAAAGCGCGGCGCTACCAATAATTATCGGAAAAGGCACATTGAGCGCAAAAATGCTGACAAAGCCAGCCACGCCAATAACCCAGTCTGCGGTTACGCGCAGGGCTCGTTTTGTCAGTTTAAGTAGGGCTTGCAAAACGATGATGATAATGCCCGCTTGCAGGCCCATAAACAGTGCCCCAACCCATGCCAGTGCTCCGAAATATACATAGCCCATGGCCAAGCCCAGCATCACCAACGCGCCCGGCAAAACAAATAACCCACCGGCCACCAACCCGCCGCGCATCCCATGCAACCGCCAGCCAGAATAGGTGGCCAATTGCATCGCTTCAGGCCCCGGAAGCAACATACAAAAGCTGAGCGCATTGGCAAATTGCTGGTCACTTAACCAGCCTTTATGGGTGACGATTTCGCGGTGCATGAGGGCAATTTGTGCGGCTGGTCCACCAAATGACAACATGCCGATTTTGGCCCATGTGCGGCTGCTGTCGGCCAAACTCACCGGGCTGGCCAAATTCACCGGGCTGGCCGGTTGCGGTGTGGGGGCCACGGTTACTGATGATCGCTGGGGGGTACGGGTCATGTTGGGCTACTAAATACGATAACGGCGATGCAACCTATCATGTGGCAGGCCCGGAAATCTAGTCGGAATCGCTACGGCTAAACGCCCATTTCACCTCGGCATGGCCGGTGGAGCGCAAGTCAGCAAGCGCTAACTGCACCACAATTTGCTGGCAATTCATCCTGTTGCTGCCTTCAAAAAACAACGAATTATCGAGCGTTGTGGCCGCGTTGGAGCGGAAGATCCAGCCGGCGCGGTTGCCCCTGATTTTCAACAGCACACGCTGGTCACGAAGCATCGCCGCGCTCACTTTTGGGTGGAGGTGAAAACGCACAATTGCCAGCCGCGGAATTTCGCCGGGGGCGCCGGTATATTCCAAACTGTCGGCGCCGCGCAGATTGCCGCCGCCGGTCGCTAAAAACAGTTTTCGGTGATGCAGAATACCATGCGAGATTTCATAGCCGTCATGGCTTGCCACCGCCAGTAAGCCGCCGTCTGCTGGGCCGACTTCGGCATTGCTAATTTTGGCAAGCCGATTAGCAGTCGGGCTTGATGAATTTGCCCCGTCAATGGTAAGGGTCGAATGGGCTTTGGTCGAACATAATAACCGTTGCAAATTCGCGTCAGGCGATGTTTGTCCGGGGTTGATCACCAATAAATTATTGCCAACGGCAAATTCAAAACCAAGGGTGCCGAGGCCAGTCACTGCGGCGCCAACTTCTGGCGTTCCTGAATCCATAATGATCGTTGACCTGCCCGACGAAAACCGCACAAACCCGCTATATGGCGCTTGTTGCAGTACCTTGCCGCGCTGTCCGGCACGCGCCAAGGTTTCTTCAATGGTTTCAACAGCCATGCCGCCAGCCCCATTAAAACGCGCAAACTGTCCATCAGCATGGCGCCACATGCGGCATATCGACCCCATTTTGGCAATTTTTTGATCGAGCTGTGTGATTATGTCGAGACCGGTGGGCGACACCACATTACGTATTTCAATAAGATCACGCATCAACCGCAGATGGGTGTCCGGCATGCGGCTTTTATGGCCCCCATCTTGCCGGATAACCTGATCAATAAGAGGCAAGGTGAGATCAAGTAAGGCGGCAAGGTCCTGTGACGTTGCGCCGAGCGCTGACTCGGCCACAAACAATCCCTTTAGCGCAGCTATTTGTGCGGTTTGATCAGTTAAGCGCCGCCAATCGCGGGCAAGGCAACGCGCTTGAAACCCGATAGAACCGACAAGCTTTAGCTGAAAATCTTCAGACGCAGATGGTCCATACCAATCATAACAAAAAATCAAATTAGCCAGCCGGCGTGCCATAATATCAGGCTGCCAACGATGCAGGTGCCATTGCGTATTTTGTTGGATCCAGCTGTTGATCAAATGGCGGGCACGGCTACGCGCTTGGCTGCCACCAAAGGCGCGTAAATCACGTAGCCATTCGAAATTATCAAACCCCCGACTGTCATTGCGCCAGTTCGTGCTGCTGGTCATTATGCGGGACCCGGCGCTGGCTGATCCCCGCCAATTATCTTGTGCGGCGTGCGGCAATTGGGTGTCGCGGCGGCTGCCGAGTGACCATTTGAACAGGCTTGTTTGGCGGAACAATTGTTCAAATTTTCCGATCCGCCACGCCATCT
>Ga0181606_10000143_pt1 | contig 54230 bp, 51 predicted proteins | sample 041ome_10_FD_132994 | JGI IMG/M metagenome (GOLD analysis project Ga0181606, IMG submission 132994) | Coastal salt marsh microbial communities from the Groves Creek Marsh, Skidaway Island, Georgia - 041412US metaG (megahit assembly) | ecosystem: Environmental > Aquatic > Marine > Intertidal... | reverse complement strand
TTGCAGATTCAATGGATACAGTACCTTCTTCTCTAATATTTGTGAGAGCTACTACCACTATTTTATTTTCTAATTCGAAAGGAGCAGAAACTGCTCCTACCTCAGTATCGTCACTAAAGACCCATCTAAGAATATCCTTAGTATTAGGTCCGATAGCCACTAATTCTGGGTCTACTTCACGAACACCTTCAGCTGGCTCGATCGTGTATTCTGTTGTTGCTTCAAATTTGTCAAGAGTTTTATGCTCAACTGAAAACTTGCTCGCCTCACTATAAATGTTGTTTGCTGTGTATTTAGATGGCTCGATTAATATGTCTACAGATGACAGTAAATACCTTGGTTTAGGCTCTGTTTGATCAGTAATATTTAAAAGATGCACACCAAATTGCGTTTCTACAATTGGCATATCTCCTATTTTGTTGTTGAAACCAGCTTCTTCGAATTCTGGCACCATTCTTCCTCGTGTGAACCAATCCAGTTCACCACCTTTTTCTGCGGAACCTAAATCATCAGAAAATTCTTTGGCTAATTCTGCGAAATTCTTTTTTGATTGAGCCACCGATTTCAAAGAGTCGAGTTTTGCCCTTGCTAATCTGATTTTCGCTGTATCACCATCTTCAACTTTTATCAATATATGGCTAGCCTGAACAGAATCTGGAGTCATTTCTAGCGCAGATAATTTTGTGATTTGCATTGTGGAACCATTAGTGTAGGGGCCAAACACAGTGCCTACTTCACTTTTTTGAATGGTATCTTTTAGTTGTGGCAATAACTCTCTTGACGTGAAATAACGGATGAGCTCAGTTAAATCTGATTCGGCATTCTCTTGAATGAAGGCGGTATCATTTGTATCGTTAATGAACAAGGTTTTCATCTCGTTCATTTCGCGTTCAATTTCCGCTAAATCTTCCGCAGATGGTTCCAATCTGAAACTAACGAACTTGACGTCTCGGGTTTCCTCATCGCTTTTAAACAGTGCATCTGTTTTATGGGAATTATAATATTGTTGATAATCTGCATCAGTAATTTCCACGTCATCGGACATTTCTGAAAATTCCTTAACCACATAACTGAAGGATAAGGTTGCATTTCGCTCGTTATTTATGGCTTGAGCCTCACTGCTGGCAGTGTATAAACCTTTACCGATTAAGGTTCGATACTTAGTGTTTTTGACATCCACTTTAATAGCTGCTTCTATAGGTAACCAATCTTTTGCGTTTTCGCTATTTATAATGTTTTGAACGGTACTCAACACTTTTCTTGAGTCTAAGCCACCTGTTTGTGCATCTCGAAATTGCTCAATTACCTGACCAGTGTTTGGGTCTGAGAAGTATTGATAAAGAATGGAACCTGGTTGTGTGTTCTGGACTTGGTCTAACAGTTCTTCTGGGCTCACAGAAATACCAAGCGCATCATATTGCTTATAAGTAACTCGTTCATTCACCATGTCTAGCCAAACGCGTTCGCGTATTTGCTTTTTGGCGCGATCGGTAGCTCCTTCTGGACCAAAGGCTCTTTCAATTGCCTCTTGAACCTTGATTTCATAGTCGCGCTGGTTGATGTCTTTGCCTGCGATATTACCTACAACAACATCTTGCTGTGTGAAAAGGCTCGAGCCACCACTGAACAGGTCACCAAGTAAAAACAATAATAGAGCGACACCGATCATCACAATGAGTAATCCGGATCTTTTTCGAATGGAACCAATAACTGCCATTTATTCTAGCTTTAAAAAATAGGGCGCGAAAATACACGTTGATGTTGAATTTGAGAGGCTAATTTGCACTTTCAGAGGGGCGTAAGGAAACTTCCTCGATTTTGTGCCCACTTACTTTCAGAATTTCTGCCTCGTAACCGTCTAGGTCAATTACATCTCCAATGGATGGGATGTCTTCTGTTGCGCTTATAATAAGGCCTGCGAGGGTTTCATATTCTTCAGATTCTTTTAAATCCAAATTATAGGACTCATTCAAATAGTCAATTTCAAGTCGAGCAGAAAAATGATAAGATCCATCATCATGTTCACTTTCTATTAAATCTTCTTGATCATGCTCATCCTCAATTTCACCGAAAATTTCCTCAACTATGTCTTCTAAGGTCAACATTCCAGACGTTCCACCATATTCATCGACTACTAGAGCGACATTTCTTTTTTGCTCAATAAGCGTTTGAAGAACTTTGTCTGCGGTTGTAGTTTCTGGTATGATAGATATTGGTCGCAGTATGCTTTTAATTGCTGTAGGTCTTTTGAATAATTCAAATGAGTGTACATATCCAATTACATTATCTATTGATTCCTTGTAGATTAGAATCTTTGAAAAGCCAGAGTCATTAAATGTTTTTGTTAGAGCTTCTACGCTGTCGTTAAACTCATGAGCGGTAATTTCATTCCGAGGAATCATACACTCTCTTGCCTTGATACTTGAAAAATCCAGAGCGTTTTGAAATATTTGTAACTCATTGTCAAGCTCTGTTTCATCGCTAGATGAGGATGCCGCTTCTTTTACATAGTGGTCAAGATCTACTCGACCAAAGGCATATTCACTTTCTTCAAAAGAAACGTTGAAAAGTTTGAGAGCATACGCTATCAGGGCGAAAACTAACCATACAACAATAAACAATGGCCCGCAAATGATGAGAACAGGTGCTGTGAAAAAATCCAACTTTTGATTCGGATTAATTCTGAAAAGTATTTTAGGTAAAAATTCAGCAAATACCAAGATAACCGCGGTAGATAGAATTGTTTGGGTAAGCAAGACTAAAATGTTAACAAGACTTTCGCTTGGCATAAATTGAAAGCTTCGTTGAATGGGACTCTCAAGCAGAGTAGCCATAAAAATTCCATATACAACTAAGGCCACGTTATTGCCAAGCAAGAGTGTACTGATGAATTTGCTCTGGTGTTTATGGAAATATGAATAAATCTTCGCTGGGAATAAACCCAGTTTCTTATCCAGCTCAATCTTTAAGCGATTGCTTGATACAAAGGCTATTTCCATACCACTGAAAAAAGCAGATAAGATGAGGGAGGCTATAATCGAAAATGCCAATAAGAACAATGATGGTTGGTCCATTATTTATCAGTCAAAGTTAGAGTTTGACTCTAATCTTCGTCTTTGAATTTTTCAAACTTTTTTCTGACAAAATATCGCATCCCAAATAGGACTGCAGCGATCACCGGAAAAAGAAAGAACATGGAGGCTTCACTGATTCCAATTTGGCCAGCTTTATAAACAGCAAATACAAAACTCACTCCCGCTATTACTAGCCAGAACTTTTCCATTATTAAGTGATACTTGTTCATTTTTGCTCAGGTTCTTCGGAATCAACTTTAATTCGACCCTTTATGTTTTTTATTTCGTATTCAGAAAAGTCGGGTTTAGCCTCTAATCCATCACCATAAAGAACTTCCGTTGGTGTAGTTATTTTAACGAATTCGTCAGTGTAAATTCTTTGAGCCTCATCGTCCCAGGTTAACTTCTCTGTTTGCAGCATCTTTCCCTCATAATTTTTAAGTACTACGCTGTCACGCGCAATCATCAATTTACGTTTAGGGAAGTTGGTCGCGTTATCAGCGTCAATTTGACTCTCAAATCCACCTCCTTTATTGTAGGTGATGACTTTAACTCCATTCGAGAACTCGTCTCTTGGGTCCTCCTCAGATGGATATCTGTCAATCTGACCAGCATCAACAGTGAAAGTTACTATTGTCGAGTCTGTGTAGGTGATTTTACTATTTACAATTGTTTGTAAGGGCAGGTTGTCGTAGGCTGCAAACCGTTCAACTTCTTTAAGGTCGTTTTCACAACCTACAAGCAATAAGCTTGTAAGATGTAAAAACAGTAAACCCTTTTTTATTTTAATCACGCGTGCGAACAGTAGTTGTTTCACCTATCCAGCAATCGAGTGTGAAGCTTTGGCCATCAGTAAGTCCATAGAAGAAGCAATCTTCTTTTTTTGGAAATTGTGCCGAATATGAATTGATATATTGTTGTGCCTTATCTGCAACACTTGGATCCACGGCTTTGGCTTTAGCGAATTTGTCTACTGCAGCCCAATATGCGGCTCTTGATTTGCATTCATCTCCACCACAATCATTTTTACCTTTTGCATATGCATTTCCAATAATTAAATATGCTTCACCTGAGTTCGCGTTGATGCTAAGCATTTTCAAAGCATAGTTTTTTGCACTTTGAGGTTGCCCCAGACTTAACATGCCAGCAGCCAAAAACTGGTAAGCCTCGTACAGCATGTCCTGATCTTGAGATGCACCTGCAACTTCAATAAAGTATTTGTTAGACTCACTGTACTTTTTACGCTTGTAATAAGCTTTGCCAATTGAAAAAGCGGCCTCGGGCGTTGGCTCAATGGCATATTGAGCAACAGCAACTTCCAAGTAAAAATCATGATCAGAGCAATCTAGCTTATCCATGAGTTTGGTTATCTGCGACAATAATGCACCGTCCTTTGGATTGGCTTGAAACTTTGGTTTGAAAATACCTACGAGGGTTTCGCAGTCACCTGCCACTTTACCGACCATGTTATCGATATTCTTTTGAGCTGTTTCATAGGCAGATCCATACTGACCATCTTTATTGTGCTTAACAACATCGCTGCATGGACCATATAAATCCAACACATATGTGTTTTCAACTTGTCCTTTTTTGGACATGTCATATGCCGTTTTGAAATAATAAATCAATGCGGCTGGTTCCATCTCTAATTTGAGAATATCGTAGCTTTCTTTAAGTACCTGATGGGCTTCCTTGGGTTTATTAGATCGATACTTAGCCATGTCTGTTCCTTTTCTCCCAAGAATAGAGCCCTTCCCTTCTGGGTAATGCAGTATTCGTTGGTCATAAATCCATTCGAGCGTATCGACTAAAAGAGAAGCTTTTGTCTTATCCTCTTCGTTATCCAAAAGATCCTGATACATCTTAGTACCATTCGTCCAAAGCGATTCAGAAAACTTTGGACATATTTTGATCGCCTGTCTCCAACCTGGCAAAGCATCCTTAAAGTTATCTTGTCTAAAAAATTCTATATAGAGTGAGGCAGACGTGATACAGGCCATACTATCCTCGTCACTTGCTGTATAAGTCCTGATTTTTTGGGCGTTCATGATACCTGAAAATAGGACCATTAATAAGATTAAATATGCTTTTTGTTTCATAGCTGTAAGTTTTAAATCAATCATATTTTCTTTTTGCGAACCATTGATCATACTTGTGAGGTGTGATCGTGAACCCTGCATGAATATTAAAGTAATTTTCGGTTAGGCTTGTTCCTGGTGTTTGTCTTCTTGCAACTTCTGCGCCAATGTTGAAAATTGAGTTGGATGAGGAGGCCGATGTTAAAGGAAAGCCAAGCCCAAACGTCATTCCATATCGGACAGACTGTTCGTTATTGACTTTCAACATTGTCTGTTCCATGCTGATTCCTGCTCGATAGCGCACAATACGCATATATTTCCCTTTTTCTCGTTTATCGAATTCGGGTATGTATTGCGCTCCAACAGAAACTCGCTGAGCATCATTGAGATTTGCATTTTTCCCATCTATAACAAGTTGAGACCACATCGTTCGGGAATAATCAGAAGCAATCAACCATTTGTTGCCTAAATTCAAACTCAATCCAAACCCTAGCGCGAGAGGCGAGTTGGTGATGCCATTCGAGTTTTTTGAAAGCAGGGTGTCAATGATGTTTGGGTTGTTGAATGAATCGGTGTAAGTGTACTCAAGCGTTTGAGTGAATGTGTTGAGGTTTGCTCCTGGCCTTATGTATGCACCCGCACTCATCAGTACCAAAGTTCTCTCTTCAATTAAAGTTGAATCATTGATTCGCACGTTTCTCACAATGGTATCAATATGAAATGCTCGCAGTCCTGCATTCCAATCTAAAGAGCTAATCTCTTGAGTGGTTTGTCTAAATAGATTTGTGGCACCAGCTGATCGCTCAATTTCCGTTGCTCGACTTTGAGACAGCGAGCCAAAAACATAGTTCAAGTTTCCGCCAAGGCTAACAATATTGGTTCTTTTTTCATTGGCAAAAAGATCAAAACCTGTTCCACCGTGCAATGAGTTTATTCCGCCATCGCCAAAAAATCGATATTCCACCTGTCCTAAATCAGGAATAGTTTCAGCATCATATAAGTTGTAACCCATATTGGTTAATGGAGTTAAGCCGAAGCTTACTCCCATTCTGCGCTTGTGCTTTTTAAAATCGTTTATGATTGGAAACGCAAACGAAAAGTTTTGAATTGAAAATGAATTACTCGTTTGTGTGCTCGCGTTTGCGTTTAATGAAAGCAATTCGTTTTTCAGGTCAAAGCTGAAGGCAGGACGGGTTAGGTCTGTGTATGAGGCAGGGTTTATTGGGTTTATAACAGTCGCATCGAGAATAGCCGCATTAACGTGACCCATAGATGACAACGTAGTTGTTGAGCTTCTCGTAGGTTCACCAAGCCCATAGATCGAGTAAGGCGAAAACGTATTTCTTTGACCATGCGTGGTTAAGGAAGTGACGATGAGTATAAGAATTAATGTTTGCTTCATTAATGATGCTAAGTTTCAAGCAAGACCTTATTCAATCCTATCAGAACTAAATTCGGGGCGGCAAAAGTCGCATTTTCCACGTGCCCCTCAAAAAAGGATGCGTCACCACCTGTTAATATTACTTTAAGGTTTTCAATTTGATCACTAAATGTTCGAATAAACCCTTTCATTTCTTCTATTGCTCCGGATTCTGCTCCCATCAACATAGATGATGTAGTCGATGTTCCAAAAGTTACAATTTGATCGTTTTTTTTCAGATTGGGAAGTTTGTCAGTGAACTTGTGCATGGCGTCAAGTCTCATTTGAACTCCCGGAGATATTGCTCCGCCAATAAAAATCCCATCGACTACAAGGTCGTATGTTATGCAGGTTCCGGCATCTATGGACAAGGTGTTTTTACTAGGAAAAATGTTTTGTGCACCAATTGCTCCTAGGACCCGGTCAACTCCCAATGTTTCTGGAGTCTCATAGCTAATTTCGATAGGTAAATTCATGGATGTACTGACAACAGTAACGTCAAATTGATCGGATAGTGCTTTGATTAATCCTTCGTTTAGAATTCGGACTGATGATATGATGATGCGGCTAAATGAGTATTGATTATTCCATTTCATTATGGTTTCCAATTCTATTTCAGCATGGCTCTCAAAAACATCAACTAGTTGATGTTTAGAGAAAAAGCCGGCTTTATACCTTGTGTTTCCTATGTCAATGCAAAGGTTCATTTGTTTTTAATGAAATTCTCCTTTTGTGGTTTCTATTAATTTCTACTTTTGCCGCCCGTTGCACGAACAATTTGCGAGTGCAACAATACCAATAAAGGAGGTGCGGTAGCTCAGTTGGTAGAGCAAAGGACTGAAAATCCTTGTGTCGGGGGTTCGATTCCCTCCCGCACCACTTAAGAAGGCGATCATTTGATCGCCTTTTTTGTTTCCAAAACAAGTCTTTCTGTTTTTCTTGAGCCATCCATATTCATGGGGTAACTTTGCATTGTGAAAAAAACATCACCTGCACTTTTATTGCATTCTATTTTACTTGTGTACGTGCTATTGCAGTTTTCATGGTGGGGTTATCTTATTTATAATTTGAATAGTGAGATTCTGCACTTAAGTCATGATAGTGACCAACAGATTCTTGAACAAGAAATGAAGGCCAAGCTTTGGATGGTAATTGGCGAGGGTACTGTGTTTATAACGCTGCTGCTTACGGGCGCTTTTTTCATTGGGAAATACATTATCAGGGAGCAGCAAATGGCTCATCAAGAGCGCAACTTCTTGCTCGCTACAACACATGAGCTTAATTCACCATTAGCTGCCGCCAAATTAAACCTTCAAACTCTAAACCGTTCTGAGCTGAACGAGGACCAAAAAACAAGAATGATCGAGTCAGGATTGAGTAATGTCAATAGACTTGAAAAACTGGTGTTTAACATTTTGACCGCATCGAGAATTGATGGAGGAAAGTTTCAACTTACGAATGAAAGAATTGAAGTTCAACCGTTGATTGAAAAATTGATTAGGCGTCATGAGGCTCTACTAAGCGAAGCCTCTATTCAATCATTTCTCGACATTCAGAATGGATTATCAATAAACGGAGATGAGCGTGCGATTGAATTGGTTTATGAAAACTTGATTTTTAATGCCATTAAATATGCGAAGGCTTCTGAACTGCATTTTGAAGGATGTATCAAGAATAATAAAGTGGTGTTAGTTGTTTATGATTTCGGGCCAGGTGTGGAAGAAGCGCAATTAAAAAGTTTGTTCAGAAAATTCTATCGAGTTGAAAATGAAGAAACAAGGGCGCAAAAAGGAACTGGTCTTGGTTTGTACCTCGTGAAAGAAATAATTAAGCTCCACAACGGGACGATCCGTGCGATAAATTTAAAACCCCATGGGTTGAAATTTTTAATTGAATTACCAAAGTAAAGATGAATAAAGCCGCACTGATAATCTTAGATGGTTGGGGGATAGGTGATGGGGGACCGGCTGATGCAATTAGTCAGGCAAACACTCCAACCTTCGATCGTTTAATGGCTAATAATCCGCACTCCACTCTGAAAACATTCGGTGAACATGTCGGTCTTCCCATGGGTCAAATGGGCAATAGCGAGGTAGGTCATCTAAACATTGGGGCGGGAAGAATTGTATATCAAGATTTGGCGAAGATCAATCTTGCTGTGGAAACGGGCAAGTTGAGTGAAAACGAAACTCTTCAGGAAGCGTTTAGTCATGTAATTTACACTAAGGGTCGTTTGCATTTAATGGGGTTAGTGAGTCACGGTGGAGTTCATTCTTCGCAGCACCATTTGCATGCGATTATAGAACAGGCTGAGTTGGCAGGATGTGAAAGTGTTTTTGTTCATGCATTCACAGACGGTAGAGATACTAAGCCCAATAGTGCTATCCAAAATATTATTGAGCTTCAGGACTTTTTAGTCGGAAGAAAGGCAAGATTAGTTTCGATGATTGGCCGTTACTATGCCATGGATCGAGATAAGCGATGGGAACGTACGAAGATTGCCTATGACTTGTTGGTTCATGGAGTTGGTTCATTGGTTTCCAGTTTTGAAGACGAGTGCGAAAAAAACTATGCAGCCGGGGTGACAGATGAATTTTTTGAGGCAAGCTTAGTTGAAGATCAAAATTCGCGAATACAGTCTGGCGATACAGTAATTTGTTTCAATTTCCGAACAGATCGATGTCGCCAAATAACAGAGGTGTTAACTCAGCGGGACGTCCCTGAAATGGATATGCATACTGTTCCATTGCATTATGTGACGATGACGCGATATGATGAATCTTTTAAAGGTGTGCATGTCATGTATGACAAAGACAATTTAAAAAACACCTTGGGTGAAATAATTGCATCTGTAAAAAAGACACAATTAAGAATAGCTGAAACCGAAAAGTACCCACATGTGACATTTTTCTTTTCTGGCGGTCGAGAAGCGATTTTTGATGGTGAGATTCGGGAAATGGCAGCCTCTCCGAAGGTTGCTACCTATGATTTGCGACCAGAGATGAGCGCAGATGAAGTGGCTGGAAAATGCATAAAACAAATTAGAAGTGTAAAGCCTGATTTTATCTGTTTGAACTTTGCAAATCCCGATATGGTTGGTCATACTGGGGTTTTTAACGCGATTGTCAAAGCAGTGGAGAAAGTTGATGCAGTATTGGATGAAGTGCTTGATGAATTACTCACACATGGTTATAAGTCAATAGTGATTGCTGATCATGGCAATGCGGATTTAACTCAGCTGCCGGATGGTTCACCACATACTGCTCATACAACCAATCCAGTCCCGTGTTTGCTTGTAGGTAGCGATAGAGATCTTAACGATGGAATATTAGCAGATGTAGCTCCGACCATATTGGAACTAATGGGTATAACTCAGCCACCTGAAATGACGGGTAAAAGTTTATTAGAATAAAAAAGGCCCCAATTGGGGCCTTTTTTATTGAGAATTATTTAAGAATTATCGAATCACAAATTCGCTAATGCTCACTGCGTTGGACTCATCTGTCATTTTGATGATGTATGAACCAGAAGCCAATTCGCTTACATCGACAGTATTGATGCCAGTAGAAGCATTCATAGTACTTCTCATAACTACATCACCCTTTACAGAAGTGATGATTACATCATAAGAACCTCCATTTGCTAATTCAACATTTACAAATTCACTCGCAGGGTTAGGATATACCTTTAAATTAGAAACTTCAACATCTTCAACGGCAAGGTTTCCGTCAACAGTGAATACTTGCACCTCAGAACAACCATTGTTGTCTGTAACAGTAACAGTGTAATCACCCTTGATAGTCAATCCTTCAAGATCTTGAGTAGATGCTCCTGAGAACCCGGTAGGTCCGCTCCAGCTAAAAGTGTATGGAGATTGACCTCCAGAAACATTGATTAATTCAATGCTAGCTGTAAAAGTTTCGTTCGCATCATCCACCTCACCGATAACAGCAATAGTAGTGTTAGCACATAATTGAGCGTTCTTAGTCTTAACTCTGAGGTATGGAAGCACATTGAATGTGTCGTATGGTGTTGTAATTGGATTTCCCCAAGAACCGCTGTTGTCACTATCTACAAGCCCATATCCTCCAACTCCGTAATCATATGCTAAAGGAATTTCGTTCTCGTAAGTGGTGATACAAGCGTAGTAAAATTCAACAGTTGCTGGAACTGGAATATTAGCTGGAACCGTAATCCAATCATCAACAAAGTTTCCGGAAGTTCCGCCAGCAACATCATAAAACCCACCGCTTCCTAATTCAACAAGGTTTCCGGTTCCATCATCTTCATACAAAGTAGCCTTTAACGTTTGTCCGTATTTAAGGCCATATTGTGTTGTTGTACCAATTAATGGGAAATAACCTTGAACACCAACTACTGTATCTGCAGCGAAGTTGTCATAGTACAAACAGAATGTGTACCCTGAAGAACCCCACCAACCAGATCCTTGATTGTCATCTTTGTCATATGCGAAAATGTTATCAGTAACGGTAAAGTCCCAATCCATTTCATTGTTTTCGCTTAACATGTCTGTATTGCCTGAAGCAACAGAATATGTCATTGAATAGTTACCAGTTCCATCGGTGGTAAAATCGTCTGCTACTTCCACTATGGCAAATTCATCATTCGCCAAAGAGATAGCAGTTGAAGTGCTGCTGTAGCCCGTATTTGACTCAGAAACAGAGATGACAACATCTGATTGAGTTGCCGATCCATTGCCAATTACTAATCCAGCAGGACGGAAAGAAGCTTCTTCTGCTTGAATTTCTGGAATGCGCGTATATTTTTGATAAGCAGCGCTATCTGTAGCGCCATACATGTATGCTCTATCTAGGCTAAGGTCATTTGTAGGCCCTGTATATAGAACGACATCATCAATTTGCCATCCATATGCTACTCCATTATTATCATCAGTCCAATAAAAACGCACCCAAAGATTTCCAGTCGCAGTCATAACAGATGCTGGTACATAGTATCCAACATATTCAGGGTTAGTTAAACTTCCCGGAGTGTTATTCGCTGCTGTTCTTGGCAATAGATGCTCTTGGCGTCCAATGGTTTGCCAAGCAGTTCCATTTGAACTCACTTGAACTAGCATCTGGTCGAAGAATCGAGATGATCTTTCTTGCCACATTAAGAATGCTGGACCAGTCGCGCCTGTCACACTGATTTGAGCGCTTTGCATGATGTGAGTTGCTGCAGTAGTTGTAGTAGCCGTTGGGTCACCATTATTCATTTCTGCGAATTCACCACCACTTGTTGATGTAAGGGCCTGGTTTCCATCATAGAACCATACTGTCGCTGTGGTTACAATATCCCATCCGAGGCTTCCTTGATTTGTGAATGACCAATCATTCGCGTCTGAGAAATCGCTGTACCAAAGTGTATCGCCAAGTGAAACGTTTAGTAAAGGGTTTGCGCCATTATAGCGTAAGCCTGCGTTTGTTTCTCTTTTTAGAAAATCAGCCTGTCCTTCGCTAGTGAAAGTTGCATTTTGCACCGATTGCGCAAATACGCTCCCCCCAATAACAGCACAAACTGCGGTTAAGAGTAAAAACCTGTTCTTCATAATCTGTTGTTTAGTATTAATAATTCTTTAATTCTCTTGTATAGTCATAAAAGGACGTCAAATTTAATACACAAGTTTTGATTGTATGATTCTTGCCCTTTTTATTTGGAATTGTAATATAGTTATTAGAGACCTAATAGGTCACATCTTAACACCCAATTTTGAATTATGACTCTTTGGGTTAACTACTGAATGATAACCTTTTGGGTAGTTATGTTTCCATTAGGGAGATGCAACTGGATGATGAAAACACCTGTGTCTTCGATAAAAAGAGAATTATTCTCGAAAGTACTCTGAATAATCTGACCTGCCAGATTATAGACATAAACAGATCTGATAGGAAGTCTCGATTGAATGCCTATTGGACTTCCTTTGAGTGCTGGATTTGGGAAAATACTTAGATCGGGATTGTCATTTAGGCTTTTGGCCGACAAAGGATCTGAGCTGAAATATTTTTCATAGCTCAAAGCACATCCAAACTGATCGGTTATGGAAACTTGGAAAAAGCCAGTGTCAATGCCAGTCAAGTCCTCATGATCTGTTCCGTTATTCCATGCGTATCTATAAGGAGGCGTGCCACCAAATGCAGATAAATAAATCCCTCCACTGAAAGTGTCGTTTGGTATTGTGTCAGAAACTAAGGAATCTAGTACAAGGAAAAACTGCGGTTGACTTATTATGGTTGTTGTTGCAGACTGTTGACAGTTTTTATTGTCAGAAACAGTCAGTGAGTAAACGCCTGGACCTAAATCTGAAATTTCTTTTGGGCCACTTGCATTATTAGACCAAACATACGTGTATGGTGCTTCTCCACCTTGAATCAACGCCATTAATCCTCCGTTTTCTGACCCAAAACAATTAATGCCAGTTTCTATAAAATCGAGGCCCAAGGGGTTGGATAAATCACTGATTATATATCTCGCAAATGAACGGCAGCCATTCGTGTCGGATACTGTCAGTTCGTAAGTGGATGCAGTCAACCCTGTCAAAAGGCTTGTTGTATCGCCATTACTCCAAGAGTAGTTGATTGTGGAACCTCCGTTGGAAGAAACTTCAATAGACCCCATACTTTCATTTGCACATGAATTATCAATGAGTTCAATCAATGAAACATCCGGTGCATTAGAATCGGCTAAAAGGACGGTGACTTCTTGTTCACAACCAATAGAATCCGAGACTATCAACTTGTATATACCTGAATTGATTTCTTCTAGCGCTGAAATAGAATCACCGGTATTCCATTGATATTGGAAGGGGGCGCTTCCCAACACGTTTGAGCTTATTTTTCCATTTGCATTGCCACAACCTGATGGCTGGGTATTGATTGAAATAATAATGGGGTCCGTTCCTATAAGTTGAATCGTGGTATCTGCAGAACAGCCTTCACTATTGTCAATGCTGATTTCGTAGGTTCCTGCATCTAGTCCAGATATGTTTGGTGGACTGAGGATGTCATTGACCTTATATGTAAAAGGAGGGTGTGTGGAATTGCTATTCAACTTTAATTGTCCAACACCTTTGGAGCATGAGTCAGCTATGATTTGTGGGGTAAGTATTAACTTCTTAGACGGTAAGATTTCAAATAGCCGATCATAGTTGCAATTTCCATCAGTCACGAAAACTTGGTAGAAACCAGGTTCCAAATCAATTAAACTGTCTACATCTCCGGCTCCATTTGACCAAACATTTGAGCTAAATATTGTTGTTCCAATTGCATCTATTTTAATCGCTCCATTATCTTCTCCAAAACATATTTCATCTTGAATTTCCGCTTGAATGTGACCTGGGCACTCACTGTTAACCGATGGGAAAACAACGGAAATGTCAGGGTAATAGGAGAGGTTTCTCCAGTTTTGATTAAATGTTTTATAATAACTTATTCCTTGGGGAGATTTTACAGCAGCTGTTGTTGTAACCACGAGTCTACCCGTTTCCACCTCAACGACAAATAGGTATTTACCGGGTAATAAATTAGTCCCTATGGGTACTCGGATTTTCTTATCAAGGTCGCCTTCTTGAATCTGAACAGGTGATGAACTAAAAATAGAAGCAGTCAATGTGTTGAAGGAAAATATTTTCACTCTAAACCGCGCTCCAACTTCAGTAGTGGGGTGTACCCCAACCCAAGCGGATGTGATTGTATCTTCTTTGTATACTTGGAAAGTTGAACCCAACCTGTCGAATGCCGACACCATCCAAATTCCAGTTCCATCCGTTTGTTCAGTTATCCATTTGTAAATTGAATCATTCACTTCAAAGGTTTGTTCAAACGAATTGTCATTTGGATCAAGATCAACTGAATCGGTCAGAAGTTTTGCTTGAATTGAATATTCACCGCTGTCGAATGGAGTGAAGGTGGATCGTATAGGGAGGGCAATTGTATCAGTAGATACGGATGCTAAATGCCAGTTGCTAGAGGTGTCGGAATAATTCAACGGGCCTGATGCTACCACCGATAATAGAGCGTTTTTTGTCTTACTGCTATGGTTTTCTATTAATGCTGAGAATGTAAGGTGAGCCGATCGTGCTTGAGTTTCGGGAATCATTGAAGGAAGGAACGCGCTATTCGCCAATGCTAGGTTTATCGTGTAGAATTCTTCGAGTTCGAAATTTTCCGTGGGACTTGAGCTTATAAAAATATCGTCTAAGGCGACTCCTGACGCGTAACCATTGTTGTCGCTATAGCGAATTCTAAATTGAAAATTTTTTCTCAGAAATGTTTTTGGTATGTCGATGGAATACTCTTCCCAAATCGTGCTGGAAGGGATGTTGTACAAATCAGTCCAAATGGTATCAGAATGTATGATTTGAATTTTTGCAGTTTGACCATTACTTCCATTTTGAAAGATACTCAGACCTAATCTTGCATAATTCAATTTGCTGAAGTCGAAGGTCTTCGATACTAGTACATCTGCACTTTTATTACAGTTGCAAACGTCATCATTAGTCATTGCAAACAAACCGTGCAGTGGTACCGGCCAGAAACCGTTTTCATTTGCTTGACCAGTGGAGTTCCCCGATGTGCCTGTCTTGAAACCTGAAGGGCCTGCGCTAAATGTGCTCCATCCTACGGGTAAGTTTGGCGTAGTTACATTATCAAATCCTTCATAGAATATAAGTCCAGCAGGCAGTACATTGAGGGTTCGAGACTCCGGATTATTCTTCAGTGAAGTATTCACAGTTCCACTTATCCTTTGCCCAAAACCGCCAAAAGACAATAAGGTAATAATTGTGAAGATCAGGCCTTTTTTCATGGTCGAAGGTCAAAGGTAACGTTCAACCGTCAAGAAGATTATATGATTAGGCTTCAATATTTGATGCTACTGTTGATTCGTACTCTTCCAAAGGCGAACAAGAACAAATAAGATTTCTGTCTCCGTGAGCATCATCAATTCGAGATACTGGAACCCAATATTTATTCTCAACTACCCATGGTAGCGGGAACGCAGCTGTTTCTCGAGAATAAGCAAATTGCCAATCATCGGTCAATAAAGTAGAGGCGGTATGAGGAGCATTTCGTAATACACTTACCTCAGCGAGCGAACGACCCTCTTCTATGAGTCGGATTTCTTGTCGAATTTGAATCATTGCCTCTGCAAAGCGATCCAATTCCTTCATAGATTCACTTTCTGTAGGTTCCACCATCACAGTTCCTGCCACTGGAAAAGAAACCGTTGGTGCGTGATAGCCAAAGTCAATCAAACGTTTGGCGATATCCGTCACTTCAATTTGAGCTGATTTTTTGAATGGTCGGCAATCCAAAATCATCTCATGAGCGACACGTCCATTGGAACCTTTATATAAAACATCGAATGATCCTTGAAGTTTGGATTTTAAATAATTGGCATTTAAAATCGCAAACTTGGTCGAGTCTGTCATTCCTTGTCCGCCTAGCATTTTGACATAGCCGTAGGAGATCAAGAGAATCAAAGAACTACCAAAAGGCGCTCCGGAAACTGGGCGTATCCCTGTTTTTCCTCCAGTATTGATGTATGGGTGTTTTGGTAAGAAGGGTGACAAATGTTTTGCGACACCGATTGGACCAACACCTGGGCCACCTCCACCATGAGGAATCGCAAATGTTTTATGCAGGTTTAAGTGACATACATCCGCGCCAATTGAGCCAGGACTTGTCAAACCAACCTGAGCATTCATGTTCGCGCCATCCATATAAACTTGTCCACCATGTTCATGTATGATTTTGGTAATTTCCATAATGGACTCTTCAAATACACCGTGTGTTGATGGATAAGTGACCATGAGAGCTCCCAAATCGTTCGTATGCTTTTCTGCTTTAGAGCGCAGGTCATCTAGGTCAATGTTTCCATTATCATCACACTTAACAACTACCACCTTCATACCTGCGACAACGGCACTTGCTGGATTGGTTCCATGTGCCGAACTCGGGATCAACACAATATTTCTGTGCCCATTTCCCATATGCTCGTGGAAAGCACGAATAACCATTAATCCGGCATATTCTCCTTGCGCGCCTGAATTTGGCTGAAATGAAACTGAATCAAAGCCAGTGACTTCGCACAATGAATCGTGAAGATTCTTGATAACCTCAGTGTATCCTTTAGCTTGATCTAGAGGAACAAATGGGTGCAGATTAGCAAAACTCGGGTTGGTAATCGGATACAATTCTGAAGCGGCATTTAGTTTCATGGTGCAACTTCCCAATGAAATCATACTCCGTGTCAAGGATATATCCTTGTTTTCAAGTGATTTGATGTATCTCATCATGTCTGTTTCGCTCTGATGAGAGTTGAAAATAGGATGCGTTAGATAAGGAGTCGCTCGTTCTAAATAATCTGGTATTCCCGTGCTTGTGCTTGGTTTCACCTTGGTGGGTTCCTTCTTAAGAAATTCAGCAAATACCTCAACAAGTGCGTTTAAGTCATTGCTTTTGGTTGTTTCATCAATACTGATACAAATGTTACCATCCATATTCCAGACATTGATTCCATGCTTGCGAGCAACATTTTGAAAAGCATCGGCATCAATATCTTCTATACAAATTGTGTCGAAGTATGTTTTGTGTTTAATACTCAATCCAAGCTTGGATAGGACATTTGCTAAACCTTTTGCGTTTTTTGAAATGTCAGTAGCAATTTCCTTTAATCTAGCCGGTCCGTGATACACTGCGTACATACTTGCCATGATAGCCAATAGCGCTTGAGCCGTGCAAATGTTACTTGTTGCTTTATCTCGTCTGATGTGTTGTTCACGTGTTTGAAGTGCCATTCGAAGCGCTGGTTTGCCCTCGCGATCAATTGAAACTCCAATGATCCTTCCTGGAATGTTTCTCTTGTATTCATCCTTTGTTGCAAAGAATCCTGCGTGTGGGCCTCCGTAGCCGAGTGGTACACCAAATCTTTGAGAATTACCAACTACAACGTCCGCACCCCATTCTCCAGGAGGAGTTAAAAGAGTTAAGGCCATCAGATCTGTGGCGACAATGAGTTTAATATCGTTGACTGTAAGATCATTTACCGCTTTTTTAAATTCCTTGGCGTGACCTTCTCGATTCGGGTATTGCACTAAGGCCCCGAAGTACGATTCGTCAAAAGTGTGTGTGTCGATATCTCCAATGATAATTTCAATGCCAACAGCTTCTGCCTTGCCTTTTACGACCTCAATCGTTTGTCCAAAACAAAGATGATCGATAAACAACTTATTGACGTTGGCTTTCACCTTATCTCGTGATCGGGAGTGATAGAGCATTAGCGCTCCCTCAGCAGCGGCTGTTGACTCGTCCAAAAGGCTGCCATTGGCTATGGGTAAACCGGTTAAATCGCAGATAACGGTTTGAAAATTGAGCAATCCTTCTAAACGCCCCTGGGAGATTTCAGCTTGGTATGGTGTATAGGCCGTGTACCAACCCGGATTTTCTAAGATATTTCGTTTGATTACTGCCGGTGTTATGGTGCCAGAATATCCTTGGCCAATAAAATTTCTGAATAACTTGTTTTTCGCACCGACTTCTTGAATGTGTTTATCAAACTCAAACTCTGTGATGCCGTCCTCAATTTTCATTGGCTTTTTTAACCGAATGGAGGCTGGGATTGTCTCATCTATGAGTTGATCAATACTCTTAACTCCAATGGTGTCAAGCATTATTTGAATTTCTTCTTTTCGCGGCCCTATATGGCGCAATTGAAATGAGTCGTGCTTTATCATTTTTTCTCTTAAAAAGGGGTGCAAATATAGTTTCTGATATGTGCATTAACACCATTTTCGGTCATTGGTTCTATACGATGTTCATGTGCTTGGAATTCAAAAAATCCTCATGTTTGCATTCCTATGAAATGGCTAATTGCATTACTCTTCATTTTTGGATTCTCCAACCTATCCCGAGGGCAACAGAAGCCAAATTCAATTTTATTGATGACCGGAAAGGTTTTGGATGGAACAGTCGTTCGTGAAGACAGCAATTACATTTATTACGAGTTTGAAAAGAAGTCAGGCAAAGTCAAGGAAAAGAAGTTGGATTGGGAGCGAGTATTTTCCTTTCATGATGAAAACGGAATTGAAAAGCTGGTTTATATAGAAGACACTACCATAGGAAACTATTTCACTGAGGCTGAAATGCGCGCATACATCCGTGGTGAGCAGGATGCATGGGACGGATATAAATCAAATTGGACTGTTTGGGTCGGTGTTCCTATAACTGGCGGTTTAGGATTTCTTCTTTCAAGCAGCCCGCTGGTGTTCGCAGTTCCATTCGCATATATGGTAGTCGCTTCGATGCGGAAGTACAAAATGACCCCTGGAAGTATTACAAATGCCGAGGATTTGAAGAATCCCGCATATATTCTAGGTTATGAACGAACTGCTAGATCTAAAAGACTGTTCAAGTCTTTGGCATCTGGAGTAGTTGGTGTAGCTATGGGTGTTGCCATTGGCCAATTAACGAAATAATTAATGGGCTTCATTAGGGGCGCGGTTTATTCAAATGTTTTTGTTGGAATAGTATTGACATTGCTTGCAATGAGCAGCTATTCATTGATAGCAGAGTTGAGTTTTAATTGGTATTTACCGATAAGTGTGTTTTTAGGTTCTTTTGTGCTCTATAATTTTCATAGACTCTATAAGATTGATTTCATTCCGATTCATCGGCTTAGCGCAAGGCATGAGTGGATGCTAGCAAATGGAACACATATCAAGTACGGTATGGCAATATCAGTACTCATCGCCATGTTGATATTGCCGAATTATGATGCGAAAGACGTTGTTTGGCTTGTGCCGGCTGCAATGGTTTCCATTGGATATACCGTTCCCGTGATACCTACAGAAAGTAAGTGGTGGAGATTACGTGATATTCCATTGGCAAAACCGCTCATTATTTCACTTGTCGTAACATACCTCACCTTGTGCTTTCCAATTTATGAGCAGTTTGAGATAAGGGATGTTTTTCAACCATATAACCTGACTTTGTTTATTGAAAGATGTGTGTTTCTCGTTTCCGTTACTATACCCTTCGAAATGCGAGATATTGGTACAGATAAAGAGGAGGGATTGGCCACCCTTGCAACCTATTTGGGTTTTGACTTAAGTAAACGACTTGCCTTTTCGAGTTTAGCACTTTGGTTTTTTTTGTTTGAATGGCGAGTAGTTTCTGAGCACAATCTTGCCCTAGCAATTTCAGGATTGATTATTCTGGCGCTTGGCGTTGTTGGGATCTGGCGCTTGAACGAGTCGAAAAAGGAGATGTACTTTGTTCTTGCCTTTGAAGGATTAATTGCCGTGTATGCAATTCTTATGCTGCTCTTCGCTTAATCCTGAGTCCACAGTGAGGCTCGAATCCATCCTTTTTTTCGACTCCATGTTCTGACCAATGTTAGATCTGCTTTGTTGCAAAGAGTATAAATCGGTGGAAGGAAGGTGGCTTCAATTCCAGCGACAACCTTGAAAAAGAAATAGAGCAGTTTTAAGAATAGGCGCTGGATAGAATTTGGTTTGAAACCAGAAATTTCTTCCTCATTAAAATCAATAATTAGAACCTGTCCTTTCTGGTTTGATAGTTTTTTTAGCTTGCTTAGCATTTCGCTGACCACACGGGTTGGATAGCAGTCGAGGACAAATGGTAAAACGATCAGGTCGAAGGATTGATTGATTGAATTATAGTCGGCACAAAAGTGCACCAGTTGATTTTCTTCTGGGCTAAGGCGATTTTTAGTTTTCGCAATCATCTTTTCAGATAATTCGCAATAATGATATTGCCTCGCAATATTCAGGTCGATGGCTGATCGTAGAATTTGTCCACTACCTCCACCGATGATTAGGCAATTTTCAACTGACCCGATAGAGGATAATGCTTCGTGCTGGAGGTCGTTGAACGTATTTTTAAAAATTAGGTAAACACACGCATCGTAGATGGGAGTGAGCAAGTCAAATCCCTTTCCGATGCGATTTTGATCAGGCATAGGTCACGTCAAGTGATGCCTTTATTGCTTCAGCTGCGGTGTTTAGGTCTTCCTCTGTATGAGCAGCAGAAACAAATCCAACCTCATAGCTGGATGGACCAACATATACACCCTTCTCAATCAAAGTGTCAAAAAACACCTTGAATAACTCAGGGCCGTTTGGCGCGATTTCATCCGCACTTCTCACTCTGTTTTTATTGCTGAATGAAAGCCAGAAAATGGAACCAACATGGAACATGTGGAAAGGACAGCCTTTTGCATCTACATGAGATTGAATCGTGGAGACAAACTTTGCTGTTTTAGCCTCTAATGCTTGGTAAAAATCAGGGTTTAAGCATTCCTCGAGTTGAGCTATTCCCGCGGCCATTGCAACAGGATTTCCGCTCAACGTGCCGGCTTGATAAACGGGTCCGTCAGGAGATATACAGTCCATAACTTTAGCTGATGAGGCGTATGCTCCAACTGGAAATCCACCACCAATGATTTTACCAAAAGCGACCATGTCTGGTTTGATCCCATAGTAACCAGAAGCTCCTTCGAATGAAACTCTGAAGCCCGAAATGACCTCATCAAAGAATAATAATATTCCAGTTTCATCACAAATTTCCCTTAGAAATAAGAGAAAGTCTTTATCCTGAAGCAGTAGGCCGTTGTTGGCAGGGATAGGCTCAATAGCAATGCAAGCTATGTCATGCCCAAATTCTTTTATCGCAGCCCGTACCGCTTCTTTATCGTTCAGAGGAAGTACTATGGTTTCCTTAATAAATCCCTCTGGAATACCGGCAGATGTGCTCGTTCCTAAAGTAGCCAATCCCGAGCCAGCTTTGACCATAAGACTATCCACATGGCCGTGATAACAACCTTCGAATTTGACTACCTTGTTTTTACCAGTATATCCTCTTGCCAATCGAATTGCGCTCATTGCAGCTTCAGTGCCAGAATTTACGAAGCGAATTTTTTCAATATATCTGTGATTGTCTACAATGAGTTTAGCCAATTCTGTTTCGTATTTGCTTGGGGCACCAAAAGAGGTGCCTCGACTCATCACATCGCTTACTTTGTTTAGCACCTTGTCATCCGCGTGGCCCAGAATAAGTGGCCCCCAAGAGCAACAAAAATCGATGTACTCATTTCCGTCCGCATCCCATGTGTGACTTCCCTTTCCCTTTTCAAAAAAGATAGGGGACCCGTTGACAGACCGAAATGCGCGTACCGGAGAGTTAACCCCACCGGGCAGATATTTCTTAGCTTCTTCGTATAGATTGTTTGATGCGGAACGATTAATCATTGGTCTGGAATATTTAACCACGAAGATAGAAGGTCATTTTTGAGGATTTGTCTGATGACCAACTCTTTTTATTTCATTACAAATCATCCATGCTGCAAATTTCTCCATTTACTTCAGTCTCAATTGTGAAATGCGCAAAGTGGTATTTACTTAGGATTGATTTTGCAGTTTTTTTTGCTTTGATTACTTGGTCAAAACTTTGAATGTTTTCCAATTTTATATGGGTGGTGAATACATGGTGTTCACCTTCCAGCGACCAGACATGGGTGTGGTGTAATGATTTTACATTCTTGATTGTCTCTAACTCTTTTTTAATTCTAATCAAATCAATTTCTTTGGGAACACCTTGTAAAAACACATACAATGTTTCTTTTAACCTGCTGGCTACTCCCCAGAGGATGTAGGCAGTTATGAATAACGATAATGCAGGATCGAGGTAGTCGATTTGTTTGAATTGCAATACAATCGAGGCGATGAGAACGGCAACCCATCCGAGAACATCTTCGAGTAGATGCCACGAAACTACTTTTTCGTTCAGGGATTCCCCTCCGCTCATCTTCCATGCCGCATAACCGTTTACTGATATTCCGATAAGGGCAAAAATCATCATGCCTTGCGCGTCAGAATGCTCAGGTTTCAAGATTCGCTCAATAGCTTCATAAATAACGAATATGGAGCCGATGATCATTACCAGACTGTTTATTAGCGCTCCTAAAAGCGAGAATCTAGCATATCCAAATGAGAATTGAGCATCTGAAGTTTACTTCGATTTTTTTTCCAAATACCAAGCGGTACCTAGCGAAAGACTATCCCCTAGATCGTGTATGGCATCTGATATGATTGCAACACTGTTTACATAAACTCCACCAAATAGCTCTAGAATGGTAAATCCTAAATTTAAAAGAAAAGCGATTTTTAAATTTTGCCCAGTATGGTCGTGTTCATGTTGATGGCCCATTCGAATTGATTTGGTTTTGCACTAAAGTTCAGCATTTGATCAGCAACCGCATAATTCAACCACGACTATTTTCTGCTCTTTCAGTTCGGCCAATAGTTGATGAAAACGACCTAGGTTTTGGTGCGACCTAGGTTTTTCAGGTTGATAAAGTCCAATAAACTCATCAATAAGATTCTTGTAATTTGACACTGGTCCAAAATTGTGCACCTCCAATCGGCATCCGACTTCGTTTCCAATCGGGTATTCCACATTTGCTTTAGATCCTATCCAACTTGTGTCAGCATCGACAAGCTTCGTTAATACATCAATCCAATATTCATCTTTTCTCCAGATTTTAACCAATTCGATTTCAGATATTTCTGAAAGTGAAACTTGCTTGGCGGATGATTCGACCAAATGAAAAGAGTGCACTGGAAATGAAGCTACTTCAGCAATCCTTTCGTAATCAATGATCTTTTCAAAAACCGTAATCGAATCTTTTGCACCATATCTTTCGCGAAATGCAGCTTCAAATTTCTGTTGGTCAGCTCGAGACTCACTGAAATCATCAGTGTTATAACTGGCATCAATGTATGCCCTTTGCAGTTGACCCTTCAATTTATAAGTGATCTCCAACACCCAAACAGCCCCCGTTGAATGAGCGTAGAGGGATGAGAGAATGAATAAAATGATGATTGAGAAACAACGTTGAATCATGTAATGATTAGGCGTTCGAGTGTATCAATCTACGATGGTAGTTGATTTGTCCTAAGTGATAATGTAAATGTCCCAAGAGGTGAAATAGAAACTGTTGGTTGGTCCATTCCCTATTCATAGCGTCTGTTGGGAATTTATCATTTAATTCCTCCGAAGACAAATTATCAAATGCAGTGATGATTTCCTTTCTGGTCCATTCGAGACCACCAAGTAATTCTGATATAGATACACTGGTTCGACTGAATTCTAGCTCACGCTTGCGCACATAGGATGAGCCTCCTATAATGTGTCCAATATAGTGCCTGAGGTTTCCCTCTAAGTGAAGGAATAGGTTTCCCGCAGAGTTTTTAATGTCTCCCTCGGTTTTCCACAAGAGTTCGTTGCTTGAATAAGCGTTAAGTTCGCTTTCTAGTTGATTGATTCCAGACAGGAATTGATTCTTTAGGTCTTGAATCATGCTAACACTAGATCGAATCGTTAGCCAGTGAGTCGTTTTGTAGGTTGCTTGGGCACTCTGGAGTAATGTAAATTGATCCTTGAATTGAATCAAGCATGTCTTCAGTAACACATTCGCAAATTTGTTCGCGTTCAATATCGTAGTGCTTAGCTCCAGCAGATCCATATCGCATGACGCACACATTTCCCTTGGCTTCGAACTCGTCACCTTTAGATGTTTTAAAGATCATTTCATATCTGTATCGTCCGTCTTTTTCATCTCCTCCGTCCCAAAAGGCGTCCAATCGGTTTGTGGATTCATAAACGGTCCTAATCCCTTTTTTGATTATCAATTTCTCCAAATCCCATCCAACACCGACCGGATAGAATTGCTCGTTGCGCCCATCTCCATTAGGTGTAAAAGCCTGCGGAGCGTATAAATAAAATGAATCTGGTTTGGCGAAGTTCTGGGTGATGATTTCTATTTCACCATTGCAACACCGGTATTGAATGTCCGTTTTAACACATCCTGAAAGCATAATGGCCAAAATAGAGGCAGCTCCCATCCAACGAAATAAGTTTTTCATAATCGTGAAAAAATTGAGGATCAAATATAAGTCAACAGTTGCCGCAAAATTACTCAGCTTTTTTAGCTATACCTCTGGTCCAAAAACTGGCAATTGTCAATCCTGATATAATATGCCAAACGCCCCACCAGGCAGCAATGAATGCCATGCCTCCAATAGCTAAATCCTGAGGGAACACGGCTGGATTGAAAAGAAGTGCCAACGCTAAACCTGAGTTTTGAATGCCTGTTTCTATGGCAATTGTTTTGCGATCTTGGTGGCTTAGTCCAAATGCCTTACCGGTATAATACCCCATTGCCAATGCCAAAGCATTGTGCACCAATACCAGCAAAAAAATGTATTTGATGTATTTGATGAATAAATCCAAATTGGATGCGAAAATGATCCCAATCAAAGCGATGAATATTACAATAGATAGCCGCTTGATCCATTGAACAATGGATGCAGTGAAGCCAGGAAATTTTGAGCTAACAAATATCCCTAACACTAGCGGAACTCCAAGGATCAACACGATGGTTTGCAATACATCCACAGCGTCCACTTGCAGTTCCTGAACCAATCCGCTTGACATGGTTGACGCTCCAAATTTTAAATAAAGATTTCCCCAAAATGCGAAATTGAAAGGGGTGAGAATTAAACCGCCAATACTTGAAAACGCAGTGAGACTCACCGATAAAGCTACGTTGCCCTTGGCTAAACTACTAATGAAGTTAGACACATTACCTCCGGGACATGCCGCCACCAAAATCATTCCCATGCCGATGGTAGGAGTAATAATATCACCCAGTAAAGTAGCAATGATAAATGTGAGCAAGGGCATAAGAAAAAATTGAGAAAGCACTCCCACAAAGGCTGGTTTTGGAGATTTCAAGAGTTTCTTAAAATCCTCTGGTTTTAACTCCAATGCAATCCCAAACATGATGAAAGCTATGGTGAGATTCAGAAATAAACGGCCGTCATTATTGAAATTCAGCCTTACGGTGTCGATTTCTTGCAGTGCTTCTATCATGGCTTTTCTTTATCTGAGGTAGGAAGTCGGTAGGTGAAAGATAGGCGAAAGACTGGGCCATCTTTAAAATCTTGATTTTGAATAATTCGTTCGTTATTAATCTTTATTGCAGATATGGCCAAGTCAAATCGGTCGCCATATTGATACGTTCTGAAACTTCGGCCTATGGCATAACCACCGAATAATTGAAAGTGAAAGTTGCCAAACATGGCACGAGCAAGAATCCCTATTTCATTATTTACTTTTTCCACATACTGCTTAGACCCATCGTTGAGGTAATAGGACTTGTTAATTCCGTCAAATCGAGCACCGATTTTTAAATGCTCTCCAAATTGACGGTTGATTTCCGCATTGATCGGGAGAGCACCTTGGATTTCCCAATTGTTTTTTAGCAGGTATATGCCGAAAAATGGAACGACCAACGGGGCGTGAAGTTCACCGTTTGAATAAACCCCAAAGCGATAGTTAAAGGTCTTATTAACGTTGTATTTTATCAAAGCCAAGCCTCCGAATTGTATATCACGGTTGCGAATTCTTTGCAAATCTGAGCTAAACTTTGGCAAGAATAGATAGGTTCCCGACCAACGTTCGTTGTGTTTGATGTTTGCGCCAATTTTAAGCATGGTGCCGTACAAATTGGTCTGTGAGTTTGGCTCCAATGAAACTCGCGACTGTTCAAGAAGTGTGCCCGTGACAATGGCCAATTTTTCGTTGATAACGATGGGTAGAACTATATCTATGGCCAGTTCATCAAAGGAACCTTCGCCAGTGGTGTCTTCAAAATTTTGAGGAATGGCATGGTCATACTCGACACGAATGAGATCAACGTATTGTTGACTTAATCCCGTAAAGGCAAATACCAAGAAGGCCATTGAAAGAATCAGTCGGAGTATCAAGGGTGGAAAATTCAAAAATTCCGAATAAAAAGCGGTTACGAAATTCGTCCCCAATTAGGCCTGCGCTTCATGATCGAAGTTAAATGGTGTTTGACCAAAACTAGTTGTTCATGTTCTAAACGAGGGTCATTATCAAAGATGTATTGTGCTTCTTCTCTTGCTTTTTGCAAAATGTCAGTGTCTTTGACAATGTCTGCGATGTTGAAATCCATGACCCCACTTTGTTGGGTGCCCATTAAATCCCCGGGGCCGCGAAGCTTCAAGTCAACTTCGGCAATGCGAAATCCATCGTTCGTTTCGCACATGGTGCTGATGCGCTTTCGTCCTTCATTGCTTAGTTTGTGGCCGGTCATCAGTATACAATAACTCTGATCAGCTCCTCGACCTACCCGACCTCTGAGCTGATGCAATTGCGAAAGTCCAAATCGCTCTGAACTTTCGATCACCATAACTGAAGCATTGGGAACATTGACTCCCACTTCAATTACCGTTGTGGCCACCATGATTTGACATTGGCCATCGGCAAATCGCTTCATTTCAAACTCTTTGTCTTCAGGTTTCATTTTACCATGAACGATACTGACTTGGTAATCTGGATTCGGAAATGCTCGAGCGATACTTTCATATCCATCCATCAAATCTTTATAGTCGAAGGCCTCACTTTCTTCAATCAGCGGATAGACCACATAAATCTGGCGTCCTTTTTTGATTTCCTCGCGCATGAATCCAAATACCTGAAGTCGATGCGAATCTTTTCGGTGAACGGTTTTGATCGGCTTTCTTCCCGGAGGCAACTCATCGATAATGCTCACATCCAAATCGCCATAAACGGTCATGGCTAAAGTTCGTGGTATTGGGGTGGCTGTCATAACCAGAACATGCGGTGGAATAGTGTTTTTGCGCCAGAGTTTTGATCGCTGTGCTACACCAAATCGGTGCTGTTCATCAATCACTACAAAGCCTAGATTGTTGAATTTTACTTTATCCTCAATCAGGGCGTGGGTTCCTATTAATATATGGATTTGACCATTTTCGAGATTGGCATGAAGCTTCTTACGATAGGCGGTTTTTGAGCTTCCGGTGAGAATGGCCACGTTGACATGCATTTCGCTGAGTAAGTCAAAAATCGTTTCGTAATGTTGTTGTGCAAGAATTTCTGTTGGAGCCATGATAGCTGCCTGAAACCCGTTGTCAATGGCGATGAGTGCGCATAACAGTGCAACCACTGTTTTCCCACTGCCCACATCACCTTGGAGCAATCTATTAAGCTGATTGCCTGTGCCCATGTCTTTTCGAATTTCCTTGACTACCCGTTTCTGCGCCCCTGTCAGTTCAAAAGGAAGGTGCTTTTCATAAAACGTTTTGAAATTGTCTCCAACGGCTTTGAACACTTGCCCTCTTATTTCCTTATTGCGCTTTGCCTTAATATTCATAAGGCGCATTTGCACGTAAAAGAGTTCTTCAAATTTTAGTGTTTGTTGAGCCTTGCTTAGCGCGTCCATATTTTCAGGAAAGTGAATGTCTTTGAGCGCTTTTTCCCGTGGAGTCAATTCCTGACGTTTTCGGATATAGCCGGGTAGTGTTTCGTTTATATGATGCATAACTTGAGGAATCAGCGTTTCCATTAGCTTTCGAATGGCTCTGCTGTCGAGTTTGCGAGCTTTGAGTTTTTCGGTTGTACTATAAACACCCTCCAGACCTCCCTTGAGGGGTTTGCTGAAATTGGCGACCGTTTCAATTTCAGGATGCGTCATTTGAAGTTTGCCATTGAATAACCCTGGCTTTCCAAAAAGCACATATTCCACATCTGTTTTGATGCTTTGCTTTATCCAAGTCAGGCTGCGAAACCAAGCCACTTCCATTATGTTTCCTTGATCGTCTTGAAAAGCACCGACCATTCGTACTGCCCGTTTGGCTCCAATACTTTCAATGCGAATAAACTTGCCTTTTACTTGAACCATGGCCGATTCTGGATCAACCTCACTGATGGGATAGAATTTGCTCCGATCAATATACCTAAACGGGAAATAGTGCAACAAGTCGCCAAATGTTCGAACCCCCATTTCGGTGCGCATTAGCTCTGAGCGAGCAGGTCCAACGCCTTTTAAAAATTCAATGGGAGTGTCAAGAATATTCACTCTTCGAAGATCGAATATTGAAGCTAATAATTCGACTACTCAGTTTTCAGTTCAATTTCATTTTAACAACTCTGACTTATCCTTGTTATTTGAAGTATGCTTAAAATCGCTTGGAGCGAAATATATGCTCATCCATTGCCAGATAATCATCGTTTTCCGATGAGTAAGTATGAGCTATTGCCGCAACAGCTTCTGCGCGAAGGCACCATTACCAATGAAAATTTCTTTGCACCACCTCCCATGGATATAAATCGAATTCTAGCCGTTCATGATTTGAATTACTGGATCAAGTTGGACCAACTGAATTTGACGAAGCAAGAAATCAGACGCACAGGTTTTCCGCTATCTAGGCAGCTGATCGATCGAGAAGTCACTATCATGAATGGCACGAAAATGTGTACTGATTTTGCTTTGGAAAATGGCGTGGCAATGAACATTGCAGGCGGAACGCATCATGCTTTTACAGATCGTGGCGAGGGTTTTTGCTTGCTGAATGACATCGCGATCGCGAGCCAGTATCTACTGGATGAAGGTAAAGCGAATCAAATTTTGGTGGTGGATTTGGATGTGCATCAAGGTAATGGCACGGCTCAAATATTCCAGGATGAATCAAGAGTGTTTACCTTCAGTATGCACGGTGGAAAGAATTATCCTATGCACAAGGAAAAGAGTGATTTGGATGTTGAGTTGGTTGATGGGATAATGGACAAGGAGTATCTGAACCTGCTTGAACTTCACCTAAGTGAATTACTTGAAAAGGTGAATCCGGATTTTATATTTTTTCAGTCAGGGGTGGACATTCTAGCATCGGATAAGCTAGGTCGCCTTGGAGTGTCATTGGAGGGTTGCAAAAAACGAGATCAGATCGTTTTGCAGAAGGCTTTCGAATGCCAAATTCCGTTGGTAGCGTCTATGGGAGGAGGTTATAGTAAAGACATTAACATCATTGTTGAGGCTCATGCGAATACGTATCGTTTGGCTCAAGAGATCTATTTCTGAGGTGTTTTGGACGAGCAAATGCCAAGGCTGCAATTAAGAAGAACATTCCATAGGTGACGAGTTTAAAATGTCTCGAAATCAGATTTAGTTCTCGTCCGATAACCCCATCGGTGGTGAGCGTCATTAATACGAATGACAGAGCGAGGAAGGTCGCGACCAATTTCCACCTTGTTTTTCGGTTGTGGGATTGACTGATTAGGTAATATGCCAAATAGAATTGTGCAGGAATTGCTAGCGCAAAGGCATATTTCTGTTGATGCGGAAAAATCAATGGAATTACCAATGAGATGTAAGCTAACTCATACAGTACGCCCAATCTATCTTTTGATACTCTAAACGCAGGCCATTTTAGAAAATACAGGGTAAATATCACTAGTATGCTTTGTGCAGAACGCACAATCATTGTGACAAGCTCAGGTGTCAAATTCAATATATTTCTGGCAATGCCTAACCTTCCTTGCGTTTCCATTAAGAGAGCAGGAATGAGTGCTGTTAAGCTATGTGGACCGATTACGCTCTCGAATTTATGTTCGGCCATTGTTGGGTCAATCACTGACCACCACTCACCAAGCAGAAATAGATTTGTTTCCCATCCTAGAAATAATGCTGGTAAAAAGAGCATGAGGATGAAAGCCGCAATCGTGATTGATAGAGCTTTAAACTTCCCTCTAAACGCCAAGTAGGGCAAGATGACAATGGGCATGATTTTGACATTAATTATCAATGCTAGAATGACACCTCCTAAAATCCACTGAGAGGATCGAAACCTCTGCACAGATTCTAAAATTCCCCAAAGCAAAAACAAGGTCATTTGAATGAGGTCGAAATTGTAGAGTATAAATCGAATACTCAATGCAGTGCTAAGGATGATCACCCAATTTGCTTGGTTTTGAGTGAGTGATTTTAAATCCACATACTTTTTCAAGAGTATCCAGATTCAAAATGTGAACCAGACATTCATACAAAGCCAAAAGAGTCTTCCTACTACAAATGGCAGGTAAGTGAATGGCCATAAAAGTATCGACCACAGAGGGCTATAGAAGTAGCGTGAATAATTTTCGCCTTGAATCTGAATCCATTTGCCGTATGGATTGTCACCTAGTCGAATTAATTCAGAGGCTTTGAGAAACAAGGTGAAATCACCGTGTCCGGGGCATTCTTTGATTACATAAAACAGAATAAATGCGACCAATAGGACATAGCCGATTTTTTGTTTAGTCGTTAACGATTGGATTGATGCCAAGGAGAAGTAACGCATTCCAGATGGATGTTAACCAGAAATCATTTCAGCATTATTTACAAAGTGAACTCCCTTTTTGGGTTGGAATGCGTTTTTTGACATGCTCGCGGCCACTTGGTCGTCACGGATGGCTTTGTAGGCCTTTGGGATTAGAAAGGCGAATGTGGTCATGAAAAACTTTCCTAATGATTCGCCAAATCGGAATTGATCTCTCGGTCCAAGAAGCAGACTAGGATGATAAATATAGATGCTTCGAATTTTATCGAGTTTCTTCAGCTCCAGTTCCATCCGTCCCTTGACCTTGTTATAGAATATTTTGGAGTTAGGATTTGCTCCAGCAGCGCTTATCACATGGAATTGATCGATTCTTTGTCGTTGCGCAAATACAGCCAACTTCACCACATATTCAAAATCCACTCTGCGAAAGGCATCTTTACCTCCTGCTTGAGCCATGGTAGTACCCAAGCAGCAGAAAATAGCATCTACATTCGGTGGGATCACTTTTTCATCCATAGTTTCGAAATCAACCTCTTTGATCGACATTTTTGTATGCTCAGCTTCTACCGGTCGTCTCACCAAGATGGTGACCTTGCCTACTTCGGCATTCGAAAGAAGATTCTCCAATAATGCGCTTCCAACTAAACCCGTTGAACCTGCGATAAGGAAGTGTTTTTTATTGCCGATCATCTCACGAATTATTCAATTTCAACCCAATCACCATGCTCGGCAATCAAGGCGATTAGTTCGTCCACAGCTGCCGCTTCAGGCACGTTTTTCTTCACGACCGTTTTCTCCTTATACAAGGTGATTTTACCCGGACCTGTTCCAACGTATCCGTAATCGGCATCGGCCATTTCACCTGGACCATTCACGATGCAGCCCATGATTCCGATTTTGACTCCTTTTAAGTGACTGGTTCGAGCGCGGATTTTAGCCGTGGTTTCCTGCAAATCGAAGAGTGTTCTGCCGCAAGATGGGCAGCTGATGTATTCTGTTTTTGAAATTCTGGTTCGGGTCGCTTGCAGAATGCCAAACCCAAGTGAATTGACCATCTTTCTGCTTCCACAATTCTTTGGTTTCATCCAAATCCCATCTCCCAATCCATCTAAGAACAAACCGCCAAAGTCAGTAGAGGCGAACAATTGAAATTCGTTTTCATCAAGGTCAGAATAGCTTCGTTGAATTATGACCGGAGCGTCAATGCCTTCTTCTATTAATCGGAAAAATGCAGCCCGTTGCTCAGGCATGGCGTGCGCATTATCCGTGGTGAGAACCAATACAGCCGCAGAATCATGTTTTAAGGCAGCCAAAAGCGGTACGTCTAATTCTTCGATACTCGCGTGGACGAAGTTTAGTTTGCTTGACTTGTTTTTTGCCACCACATAGCTGATCCCTTCAAAATAAGGGTAGTGTCTTTCCTCATCGTTCCAAACAGCCGCATTTTGAATGACTCCTAGTGTGCCTGGGATTTCAAAATCCAGTTGTTGGTCTCCTACATAAATAAAGTCACATGCCTGGTCGGTCAAGTTCCATTTGTCGAGCGGCACACTATAGTTATATCCAACGGCATGTAAATTGGCAGCAGTAACCACATCCTTGTCAGAAAAGTCATGAATTATACGCGGAACATTGTGGTCCCCAATGTTTACTACTTCGTTCGTTTTTCTTCGTTGGTAGGAAAACGGTTGAATCGGGTAATTCACAATTTCTGGAATGTTCGCGTGACCGGCTCTTTGGTCATACCTTCTGGCTAAGCTAAAAGCCACAGGAACCTCAAATTCTGGTTCTTCAGTAAGCGAAACACGAATGGTATCTCCTAATCCATCCTCGAGCAAGGTGCCAATTCCAACCGCAGATTTTATACGTCCATCTTCACCTTCGCCTGCTTCTGTCACTCCCAAATGAAGCGGGTAGTTCATTCCTTCTGCCATCATTCGATTGACCAATAATCGATACGCCTGAACCATGACTTGCGTATTACTTGCTTTCATGGATAATACGATGTCATGGTAATCATGATCACGGCATATGTAGAGGAATTCCATGGCACTTTCAACCATGCCAAGCGGAGTGTCGCCATATCGGCTCAGAATTCGGTCACTCAGCGAACCATGGTTGGTTCCGATGCGCATCGCAGTGCCGTGTTCCTTACAGATTTTGACCAACGGAGTGAATCGTTCTCGGATTCGATCTAATTCAGCTCTGTACGTTTCATCGTTGTATTCTATGTGTTCAAATTTCTTTTTGTCCGCATAATTACCAGGGTTCACACGCACTTTTTCTACGATTCGAGCTGCAATTTCGGCTGCGTTTGGAGTGAAATGGATGTCCGCCACCAATGGCGTTTCGTACCCTCGTTTGCGAAGCTCATCTTTAATGTTCTGAAGATTTTCTGCTTCCTTTTTGCTTGGCGCGGTAATACGAACAATCTCGCAACCCGCATCGATCATGCGAATGCTTTGTTCGACCGTAGCCTGCGTGTCCATGGTGTCCGTGGTGGTCATCGATTGCACTCGAATCGGGTTGTCACCACCTACACCAATACTTCCGATCATCACTTCTCGGGTTCTGAATCTTTTGTATTCGGTTAGGCTATCGCAGTATCGCAGATCTGTGGTTGAGTTTTCTGACATAAGCGCAAATGTAGATTTTGGGGTTGGCCAATTGAAACAACAAATAAGAATTTAAGTTTTGGTAACTATGTTTGGATTAAACTCGAACTAATATGATGTTCAATATACAAGTGGCGAAAGTCCAATTGAAAAGGGAAAAATAAACCTTCACCTATGTTATGTGTTTTCGTTTCAATGGAGAGCACACTATCAGAAATTGATATTGACCGAATCATCGCCATGGCGTGGGAAGATCGCACGCCATTTGAAGCGATCGAATTTCAATTTGGCTTGAACGAAGCAGATGTAATCAAGCTGATGAAACGGGAGTTAAAGGAAAGCAGCTGGAAACGTTGGCGAAGGCGAGTGAGTGGCAGAAAAACCAAACATGAGAAGTTGCGCGTGGATGAAGTTGGTCGGTTTAAATCGAATGCACAGCGCACGATTACAGGGAATCGAATATCCAAGAAACGTTATTAGTATTTCATTGTCGCTAAGTATTTCAAATTGGCGATTTAGACTTTTACTGACACTATACATTGCAGCCTCACTTTGTAACGAAAAACACCTCAGGTTTGATCAAAGATTTCCCGACTAAATACGAAGACATTCTGGCGAGAGTAGAGCAGATCGATCCCGTGAAGTATTCTGATACAAGAAACTATATCGATGGTGATGTTTCGTATTTGTCGCCCTACATTTCACGTGGTGTAATATCCACTAAGCAAGTTTTTCGAAGCCTAATGAATCGCGGATTTAATCCGCGGCAAATCGAAAAATTCATTCAAGAATTAGCTTGGCGAGACTATTGGCAGCAAGTATGGGTAGAAAAGAGAGAAGAGATTAATTCAGACCTAAAGCGCCCACAGCCACAGGTTGAAAACGAGTTTTTGCCTCATGCCATCATCTCGGCAGAAACGGGAATTAGTGCCATCGATCATGGAATAATGCATTTGTATTCCAAGGGTTATATGCATAACCACGTACGAATGTATGTTGCCGCTTTGGCATGCAATGTGGCTAGAAGTCACTGGCGGACTCCAGCAAGATGGATGTATTATCATCTTATTGATGGCGATTGGGCTAGCAACGCCTTAAGTTGGCAATGGGTCGCTGGATCTAATAGCAACAAAAAGTATGTTGCGAATCAGGAAAACATCAATAAATACTGTCGTACGAACGAACGCAACACTTACTTGGATATACCTTATGATGACTTTGAGGAGTTGGCAGTTCCAGATGTGTTGAGGGATTTGGAAGAACCTGCTTTTTTTACCGAATTACCAGCCAAAGCACCCATCAATATCGATCCTTCGAAGCCAACCTTGATTTATAACTATTATAACCTTGATCCAACATGGCGTGAAGGTCAACGGGCGAATAGGATTGTTCTCTTAGAACCGTCTGTTTTTGCGAAATACCCAATCTCAAAACGAGTACTGAACTTTACGCTAGAGTTGGTGAGAAATATTCCTGAAGCTCAAATCTTTGTGGGAGAATATGATGAATTGATGGAGGAGTACGATCCAAGATTCACCGCCTACAAAGAGCATCCTCTAAATGCACATTATGAGGGCCAAGAAGAACCAAGAGATTGGATGTTTAACGTAAGAGGGTATTATTCATCTTTTTATGGATTCTGGAAAGAATGCGAAAAAGACATGGCATCTAGGAATTGGAATTAGTTTCTTTTGCAAGGATCCAAAACGAAAGACGGATGAGCAAAATAATAATAGAGTTATTAGCCATACTGGTACTGTCATTTCTATTTTCATGTAATAGAGATGAGGAACCAATTGACAATGAAGAGGAATTCGAGGAGTATCTCATGGATGAGATGGATGCTCAGCATATACCAGCTTTGGCAACCATGGTTTTTGATGATGAAAGCGTTTTGTATGAATCATATCTGGGTAAATCCAGTCTCGAGACGAACGAAAGACTCACAGGGAAGGATAAATTTTTATTGGCTTCCGTCTCGAAAGTGATCACAGCAACCACCCTTTTGCAATTATATGATCAGGGATTGATAGCCTTGGATCATCCCGTAAATGATTATTTGGATTTTGAAGTGAAAGTGCCGGGTTACTCTAAGGAAATCACCTTCAAAATGCTCTTAACTCATACATCGGGTATTGCTGACGGAAGCGCACTCGACAGCCAATATTACTATGGAGAGGATAGTCCCGTAGCGTTAGATTTTTTCATGAAGAATTATCTGGAAGTGGGCGGTGAATTTTACAGCATTAGCGAGAATTTTCATGATTTTGAGCCGGGCAGTACCTATGAATATTCTAATGTTGGGAGTGCCTTGCTGGCTGTTTTAGTAGAGCAATTGACCGGAGAGCCATTTGTAAACTATTGCCGAGATAACATCTTCACACCACTCGGAATGACAAATACGTTCTGGAGGTTAGATGCCGTTACCGGAACAATAGTGCAACCCTATGACTATGTCTCAGGAAGTAATCAAAAGATCGAACATTATACATTCACGGATTATCCAAATGGAGGATTGCGATCAACTGCAGCGGATCTGCACAAGCTATTAATGGAGTTGTCTTCAGACGATGGATCGGCAAAACTTGGGTTGTCCGCCAAAACACTCACTGAAATGTTGACCGTCCAGTTTAGGTCTGGTGAAGATCAAGTTGGGTTGCATATTTTTAAAATGGATAACGAATTAGGAATATGGGGACATGATGGTGGTGAACAAAGAGTAGCCACAATTATGGCATTTCACCCCACAAATAATATCGGGGCCATTTTGCTTTGCAATCAAGGCGAAGCGGATTTAGAAGATATGCTTTTGGAGGCCTATGAGTTTGGACTTGAGATTAACTAGAAGCGAAATAGAATTTATTTTTTTATGAATCACCAACCAATTATTACTCGCACACGTTTGAGCTATATTCAATTAAAAATTATGAAATCATTCATACTCAGTATTTTCTGTTTCCTAGGGGCCGCTTCTTTGAATCAGGCTTTTGCGCAATGTGCCGCTGATTTTGACACCACTTCGAGTGGTCTTACCATTAATTTTATCAATCAATCTACTGGAAACTACAACTACGTAGAATATGATTTCGGAGACGGGAATTACTCCCTATACGTTAATAATCCATCGCATACATACTCAAGTGCAGGCATCTATCCTGTTTGTATTTACATTATCGACACCGTTAATTTTAATTGCATTGATGAGTATTGTGATACCCTTTTTATCGGTGGCGCCACATGCGGGGCTTTCTTCGATATAGAAAGTAATGCGTTGGAAGTAGATTTTTATGACGAGTCACTCGGAACATACGATTCGCTCTGGTTCGACTTTGGCGATGGAAATGGATCGAATGATCCAAATCCAACACATACTTATGCAGCTGAGGGTACTTATACGATGTGTCTATCACTCTATGATAATGGATCACTATGCGATAGTTCATGCTTCACAGTATTTGTAACAGATGAGCCTTGCGATGCAGATTTTTCATATTCTGCAGATGGCTTGGACGTGGATTTTACTGATGAGTCCACAGGGGGTTATGATGCTGTATATTGGGATTTTGGTGATGGCTTTGGATCCAGTCAGTTAGCAGATCCTAGCTACACCTACTTTGCTGCAGGTACGTATGAAGTTTGCCTTTACATCTACAATGAAAACGGTGGATTGTGTGAAGATGAATACTGCGAATTCGTTACCGTGACTGGCGGTGGTGGCGGAGGCGGAGGCTGCAAAGCCGATTATATCTACAGCGCGGATCAGTTGGAATTCTCCTTTACTAATAAATCAACGGGTGGCTTATTCAGCACTTGGGATTTTGGTGATGGTTCTACCCCAGTTTTTGAAGAGAATCCCGTGCATCTTTTCGCATCACCTGGTAGTTATGAGGTTTGCGTGACAACGTTTAATCCATTCCCATTTTGCACGGATACTTATTGTGAATTTGTTGAAGCCAAAGAATACAACTGCGAACCTGAGTTTACCTATTCTTTCAACGAATCAAATGCATTCACCTTTGTGAATAACACGAGCATCGGAAATATTACTTCCATCGAATGGTCCTTTGGCGATGGTAATACATCCAGTTTTGCTCAGCCTACTTATACCTACAACAGCGCTGGAATTTACAATGTGTGTTTAACCACCTTCGACAACGGAAGCGAATGCGGAAAAACCTGCGAAGATGTTTCGGTATATCCACTTGGACTTGACGAGGTCGAGAATGGACAAATAACCATTATGCCTAATCCAAACAATGGATCGTTTTCTCTCATGTTGCCTCAGGTGGGTAAATCAATTCAAGTCCAAATAATGGATCTAAGTGGAAGAATTTTACACGAGCAAATAGGTGCTTCGAAGTCCGAGAAAATGGACTTTGATCTGAATTTGCCAGCCGGAGCATATATTCTACAGGTTGGCGGTGCTTCAACAGCCAAACCTACGGTGATGAAAATGTTGGTACAGTAGCTTTAAAGACTCGCCCTTTTTCGCTTGATATATCCGTTTAGGAAAATCATGCTCATTACGATGAGCGCTCCGAGATAAAAGAGGGGACTCATGTACTCGTCTTCTTGGAAAATGATGAGCGCAAATGCGATTGCATAAATAGGCTCCATATTGATGCTGATGCTAACTGTGAACGGACTCAAGGTTTTCATCACAGCTATGCTTACCACAAAAGCGAGACTGGTACAAACCAAACCAAGAATTAAAAGCCAAAGCCAATCGATTCCCAATGGAATTTCAAATGATCCGGGTTGTATTAAACTGTAAATGGTGATTCCAATGGCACCGCCCAGCATTTCATAAGCTGTAATTAATGATGGCTTGTCTTGACGAACAAAAACACCGTTGACGGTGCCAAATATGGCAGCAAGCACTGCGGAGCCAAGTGCTAGTATGATTCCCCAAGAATGCTCTGTTTCTGCACCAAAAATGATAGCAAGTCCGATCAAGGTGCAAAGGCCTAGTATCACTTCATATGCAATGATCCTTCGTTTGAAAAACAGAGGTTCTATAAACGCCACGAACAGAGTGGTCGAAGCCAATGTGGTTAAGGTGATGGATACATTTGAAACCTTCAACGCCTCAAAAAACAAAATCCAATGTCCGGCTGTAATCAGTCCGGTTCCAAGATATTTGAGGGCGTTTTGCCCAGTAGTTCGAAACCCGCGTTTGGTGACCAACATGAAAGCCGCTAATCCAATAAACGCAATGGACATTCGCCACCAAACGATGGAGCTGGAAGAAATTGAAATTAGCTTGCCGAGAATGCCGGTAAACCCCCACAGAAAAATCACACCATGTAACTGGAGTTGGTGTGTGTTTCGCTGAATGAATTGAGCGACTGTCACTCTTGCGACTCTCCTATTTTACTGACTCCGCCACTCACAATGAATTTCATGATTTCGGATGCCGGTGCATCAATCAAAGTGATGTTCTCGGCCGGAACAATGAAAAGATTACCCGAAAACGCATAACTATGTGGTAAATAAACGGCCACCTGGCCTTTCATAATGCCTAAGTCACTCAAGTCGTTGCTTGTCATAAAACCAAGTTTTTGAACGGTGGCGTTTTCATACATCCGCACCAAAACGGGCTGGTCAAATCGCTTTTCAGTTCCGACAAAAGCGGTAATTAAGTCTTTTACGGAAGTGTAAATGGTCTTCACCAGAGGAGCTGAATTCAATAGTTGATTGCCCCAAAAAATGAACGGTTGGGCGAGCACCGTGCTAGCTAAAACACCGAAAAGAGTGATCGTAACCAATAGGGTAAGCAATCCAAGACCAGGAATATCAACCGGAATGATCCCATCGATATAAATAAAGGTCTGTATGATCACATAGACCGTGGCTGCTACAGGAACTAAAAAAATTAGACCGCGAACGAAGTACTTAGCGATGATGTTGAATATCCTACTCATGTGTTTGAATTAGAATGCAAAGGAAACACGGCTAAGAGATACGGAAGATTATTTTTTCGCTAATTGTTCAAGCTCTTCTTTCTCGGCTTTTTTAAGCGTTGACTTTACCAAGTCATAGGAGTGGTCAACCAGTTCAAACATCAAGTTATCTGGAATGGAACCATCGCATTCAATGGTGTTCCAATGGACTTTGTTCATTTGATAACCCGGTTTTATTCCCGTAAAAGTAGCACGCAATTCAATGGCTCGCTCAGGATCGCATTTTGCGTTAAAACTATTAAATTGATCGATGTCGCACAATGCGAACATTTTATTCATCACCTTAAAAACCAGCGTTTGTGGCCCAAAAGGCAGGTCTTCGGTTACCCCGGGTTTTGAAATACAATAGTGTCTGAATTCTTCGATGTTCATTCGCTCGGATGCAGAATGGGCAATACTTTGGATTGTTTGATCACGCTCAAAATAATGTGTGATTTAATTTGTCCCACTTCAGGAATTTTGCTGATCACATTTGTAATCAGCTTATCCAATGCCTCGATATCAGAAGTCAAAACGCGAAGCATGTAATCGAACTCTCCAGTCACTTGGTAGCATTCAGTAACTTCAGGAATCTTCATCACGGCTTCAATAAACTGATGGATATTCACTCCTTGGTGATGATGTAAGGTGACTTGAATCAATGCTTTGATCGTAATTCCCATCTTGCCTAGATTGATATCGGCATGATAGCCTTCGATATATCTAAGCTTTTCCAGTTTGCGAACACGCTCTAAAGTTGGAGCAGGACTTAAATCGATTTCGCGGCTCAATTCTACATTGGATATTCTTCCACGTTCTTGAAGAATCCGAAGAATTTTATGATCAATTTGGTCAAGTATGCGTGCCATCGGTGTTTTCGATTTAGTAAGTTCAAAATTGGGCATTTAATTCCGTAAAATACAAGTTTGTTGAAATTATATTCTGATTTATCGACAATTACTAGCTATTTATATTTCTAGCGCTAAATCTAGGTGGATGTATTCCTCTTGTGCTTCAGGTCGATTACCCATGCCTGTTTTACCCTGCAATTGGGCAACTGTATGCGCGTGTATAGAATCTAAAGGTGCAGGCTGAAAGAAATCCATTTCTAAAGACTTCCTTGCCAATGTATCTTCCTTTTGAAGAGGTGCCAGCCATTGCATAATTTGATTTTGCTGAAGCAAGATCGGCATACGATTCGGATTTTTTGGGTTGTTATGAATCTTCTGCATCAACTCATTGCCCTCTGTCGTGACGATCGTAAATGTTTGCCATTCTTCTCCTTCGATGACCGTTTTTTCAAATAATCCAGCCACATACATTGGGCCTTCAGTGGGATAAATGTAAAACGGAAACTTTTTCTTGCCTTGATGATGGTATTCAAAGAATCCATCCAGCATGACAACGCAATGTCGGTCTAATGCTGAAGCCCGAAAGGAAGGTTTGTCAAAGATGGTTTCGCTTCTCGCGTTGATGCATTGATTCCAGATCTGAATGGCCTTCTGTTCATCTCGGCACCACCTTGGCACCAAGCCCCAGCGAAAGAACCCCAATTGAATATCGCCTTCTTCTAAATAGAAAACGGGAAAATGCTTGTGTTCGAATGCATTCACATAATAGGCCGTGTCTTCAATTTCGATGTTGGGTACAAAGGGCAATTTGTGTACTTGCCATTGCTCCAGCATTTCCTCCAATTTCTTTTTCAGTGCGGGGTCTTGCTCACGACTGATGGCGTGTTTTAAGTTTCGTTCTATAGAATATGCCGCGTTGTAACACATGGGCTAATCCAATTTAAATAGCACAGGGCGACTTGGCGATGCATCGTTTTCGATTGGGGCAACCTGAAGGTTGAGTAAATAGCTTCCATCTTCCACTTCTGTGGGCACAAAGATTAATTCTGTAATGGTGGCAGACATGCGCGGGTTTTCTGGATAATTCCAAAATGCTTTATGCGCTGCCAAAGCGCCACCGTCCACTTCGCGATCAACGGAAGGCAGGTCCAAAAGCAAATGTTCAATGCCTTGATCACTAATCCATTGGGCTGCTTCCACATCTAGATAGGCAGGGTTGGTATTGCTGTAGTTCAAGTGAAGCTTCAATGGTTGATTGGGCAATGTCCGTAACACAATGGCTTCGCAGTTTTTACCTTTCAATGCACTTATTATTTGATGCTTAGTTATGACTAAATCGCCTTCACGTTTTTCAGGAGTGATGCTGATGAGCTCGGCTTGAAACATCCATTGTTTCAAATGCTGATTCACGCTAAAGCATTCTGGCGCTATGTGTCCGACACATTCGGTATGTGTTCCATTTCCATGTGGATTCAGTGTGATGTCTCTAAAGTTGACCGAACCACCTTCTTCTACTGAGCCTACAAAACCATCTCCTCTCACAGGCTCGATTTTTATCGGATCTACGTACCAAGCGGAAGTGGCATCGGATGTGGTTCGGTAGGGAATAGAAATATCAATGCCGTTTTTGAAATCCATAAATAGAGTTTGGTTCGAAGTTAACCGTATTCTCAATTTTTGCTGGATATTTTGACCATCCGCTTATTTTCACCTTGTGTTTAATTGGGATAGAATATTAACGTTTTCATTCATAGTTTTTTGCTGTTCAGTGATCGGCAGAGCTCAAGTTTTTATCCCTGGTGAGTATGCCATATCAAGGTATGATGATGAGCAATTGCTGCTTCCACCTTTGGATGCAATTGCCATTAAAAGATATAGGTATGAGCTGGACACCATTTGGGATTTTTCTGATACAGATACTACATCGAATGAATCTTTATTGATTTCGGATAATATAGAATCTAGAGTTGCTATCGGAGCGAATTTAAGCGTGTGCTATGATAATGGGAAGTTTATAGAATATTGGCATCAGAGTGATTCAGGGGTGTTTGCCAGAGGCACTTTGGGGTTTTATAGTGAGACCTCGGGCTGCGATGAAGAATCCAGATTCGAATACTTTGGAATTCTGAATGGGAATAGTGAGACAATGCCGGATGTTGATTCAAAACTCTATGATTATGATCAGTTCACGTACGATTTCGTGAGTAGTTTTCCTGGACAGCAACAAAATCGAATTCATAGCACATACCGAGGAGTCAAAGTCGTTGATGCAAAGATTCATGGCATATTGATTACCCCTTTTGATACCATAGAGGATTGCTATATGATTCGCGAATCGGGTTTTGTGCAAAACGTGGATGATGAAGATGATAAATACGATCTGATCAAATTTTATTGGTTCGCAGATTCTGTGGGTTACCCACTTTTAACTCGGTTTCAATGGCTGAGGCCATTGCGAGATACGATGGGCACTTTTGTTAAAGAGACGACCAACTTACTCAGATACCAAAAACCAGATCCAATCATTGATGTATCGCCATATACAGATTGTTTGATTTACCCAAATCCTGTAGAACGCTGTTTTTACCATCAATTTCAAGAAGGAGATGTGGAGGTCGTTAATTTTAATGGACAACCAATTCGATTTGACCTTGATGGCCAAGAGATATGCCTCAGTGATAACTCTTTTGGTTTGTTTGTGGTGGTTGGGATGTGCAACGGTCGAATGGTGGCTAAACCGGTTTATAGACCTAATCTATAATGAGATCGCGGATGATCGCATCCGCCATCAACCAAGATTCAGGTTTAATACTCACGGAGGTTACGGTTAGAATGAGTTTTTCCTTGAGTTGAGGAGCGATTTCATCTAAGTTTTTACGAAATGCCGATTGACATTCTGCGGGAAATGATTGATAGTTTACCCCAATTTTTCTTCTCAAACCCGTCATGATTTCTTCGTTGACTCTTTCCTTTTCGGATAGGGTTTCGCTCTCCCAATAGTCCTGTTTGTTTCGGATTGATTTGATGTAAACAGCATTGTTGCTAGCGTTCCACCTTCGAGTGCTTTTGCCGTCAAAGGAGTGTGCAGAAGGGCCAAGACCCAGATATTCTGCGCTTTTCCAATAGTTGCTGTTATGAACAGCCTTCGAGCCGCTCTTGGCGAAGTTGGAAATCTCGTAATGATCGAATCCTGCTTCCTCTAATGTTCGGTGAAGCAACAGATACTCCGCTTCTATTTCTTCATCCGATTTCTCTTGGATTTGATCCGTGTCAATCAAATGTGCCAAAGCTGTTTTAGATTCAACCGTCAAGCAATACGCGCTGATATGATTTACTCCAGAGGCTATCGCATATTCAATATTTGCCTTCCATTCCTCCAAACTCTGATTCGGGATGCCATAGATGAGATCAATGGTCAAATGCTCGAATCCCGCCTCGTGAGCCATAGCTACACAGTTTAGCGCTTCTGTTGAATTGTGCGCTCGATTCATAAAGGTCAAATCTCGTTCTATGAAAGACTGGATGCCAATGCTCAACCTGTTGATGCCAAGTGTTCTCCAAAATTGGAGCTTAGCTTCGCTGTGATCATCGGGATTAGACTCGAGCGTTACTTCTTTTAATTCTGATAAATCGAAGGATTTTCTGAGCTGATCAAAGATTTTTTGAAGGTTTTTATCGCTGACAATAGATGGAGAACCTCCTCCAAAATAGATGCTTTGAATGGGTGTTGTCAATTCACCAACTCGCGTTGCGATCTCAATGCACAGTGCTTCACACAAATCATCCTGATGTTTCAGTTGCGTTGAAAAGTGAAAATCGCAATAGGTGCATGCTTGTTTGCAAAACGGTATGTGAACATAAATTCCAGACACGGGTTCAAACCTATGTGAAATTTAGAACCAGTCTTGCTCAAAAAATGGTCATGGTGAATACATTTGCAAGTTCTTAATGAAAGCGCGTTCCGCAACCATAAAATTTTCCCTGCTGACTAAGATTTCAGATTACGCACAGCTTACGAAGCTCAGATTGGCATCGCTTGTTGTCTTTAGCGCCCTGACCGGATATTTCTTTGCAGTGGATGTGGCGAACGCGAACGTGCTGCACATTCTTTGGTTGATCATCGGTGGTTTTCTGGTCACAGGATCCTCCAATGCCTTCAATCAAATCATTGAGCGCGACCTTGATAAGCTGATGAATAGAACTGCCGATCGTCCCATACCTGATGGTCGCATGGAAATTGGCGAAGCCATGGTTGTAGCCATATTAACTGGGATTATTGGACTTTTTATACTTTGGTTTGGGCTGAATCCATTGAGCGGAATTCTAGGAGGATTGGCCTTGTTTAGCTACGTTGCCATTTATACACCATTAAAAAGAGTAGGGCCGATTGCCGTATTTGTCGGTGCTTTTCCAGGCGCTATTCCGCCCATGTTGGGCTATGTTGCTGCCACTGGTGATTTTGGATTGATTCCAGGAGTATTGTTCGCTACTCAATTCATGTGGCAGTTTCCTCACTTTTGGGCAATCGCATGGAAGGCGAATGACGACTATTCTAAGGCCGGATTTAAATTGTTGCCTTCAGCGCAGGGCAAAGGGCAAATTTCAGCCATGTACATATTGCTCTACAGCATTTTTTTAATACCAATCAGCCTCACACCAATCATATTCACTGAAATGGATTTCTTGAGGATGGTATTGGTCTCCATCGCAGGAATAGTCTTTGCTTGGTATGCATTGGTGCTCTACAGAAAGCGAACAGATGAGGCCGCACTTAAACTCATGTTCGCTTCATTTGTTTATCTACCAGTAATTCAACTTTTATACTTGATTTAATTATGGCATCGATATACGCAACACCGGAAGAAGCGCTAGACGCAAAGAGAAAAACAGCCGTCCCAATGATGTGGATTGGCATCGTAGGTATTATCATGTTCTTCGCTGGATTAACCAGCGCTTATGTGGTTCGTCAAGCGCAAGGCGATTGGCTCTATTTTGACGTTCCTGAAATTTTTTACCTCAGCACCGGCATCATTGTCGTCAGCAGTCTAACTATGTTCATGGCGCAGTGGTTCGCTAAAAAGGGTTCTATGAAAGCGGCAACGGGCGCGCTGACGGTAACCACCGTTTTGGGAATCGCCTTTTTAGTCACACAATATGAGGGCTTTTTAGACTTAGTTGAGAATGGTATTTACTTCACTGGAGTGGAGAGTAATGCCTCTGGTTCGTTTTTCAACGTGTTGATATGGGCACATGCTGCTCACGTAATTAGTGGAGTTTTCGCATTAATTTTTACAACAATCAAAGCACTTTTAAATAAGTATTCCGTTGAAAATCACATCGGTATTAACGTTTGTGGGATCTATTGGCATTTTCTTGATGTTCTTTGGATATACCTCATCTTGTTTTTAGTGTTTATTCGTTAACATTGCAGACCAAATCCTTTTAACAATTCCTATCTATCTAACATGGCAGGAGAAGCAACTCAAGTAATCGACCAAAAAGAACTCTGGGGTGGAGGTCGATCACCATTCAGTGTAAGTTATGGCAAAATGATGATGTGGTTCTTCCTCATCTCTGATGCGCTCACCTTTGGTGGATTCCTCACAGCACTAGGTTTTCAACGTCATCACTTGGTGGCTGAATGGCCTATAACCGAAGAAATTTTCTTTCACTTTCCAGGAACCCACGCACATCTTCCGCTGCTTTATGTAGCGTTGATGACGTTCATTCTTATTGTTAGTTCTGTGACAATGGTATTGGCGGTTGAAGCGGGTCATAGAATGGATCAGAAAAGTGTGATAAAATGGATGGCATTCACTGTTGTAGGTGGAGCAATCTTCTTAGGATCGCAAGCTTGGGAATGGTACACGTTCATTGCTGGTCCTGATGGATTAATCAGCACTTGGGGCGACAATGCAACATTGGCTCGTAATCCATACGGCCCTCAACTCTACGCGAACTTCTTTTTCTTTATAACTGGTTTCCACGGTTCTCACGTACTCAGTGGAGTCATTTTAAATTTACTCGTTTTAATCCGAGCATACCAAGGTTGGTATGAAAAACGAGGTCACTATGAAATGGTGGAGAAAGTTGGACTTTACTGGCACTTTGTTGACCTAGTATGGGTATTTGTATTCACATTCTTTTACTTGATATAATCTGAATAGAGATGGAAAGAGACGACATTATTGAATATTCACTTCACGCTCACCACAGCGAAGAAGACGGAAAGAGGATTAGAAAAAACATCTTCAAGGTAACTGCGATCCTATCGATCATTACTGCTCTTGAAGTAGCAATGGGTATCATTTGGGGCAAGGCTCACATTGATGTAAATGGTGCAGGTTGGATGAGTATTAAAATTGCTTTTATCCTTTTGACCCTGGTTAAGGCAGGATATATCATCATGGTATTTATGCACCTAGGTGATGAGCGTAAAGGACTTCGATACACGATTCTATTGCCATATGCCATCTTCATAATTTACTTATTCTTTATACTATATCAAGAATCTACATTCTTGCAGTATTTAAAAGATGCATTTTCTTGGGTTTGGTCCTAAGAATCAAAAAATAATTGAAAGGCCTTTGAACATGCAGAGGCCTTTTTTGTGTTTACACAAATCATGAAAAAAGGCCTTTTTTTAATCGCAATCTTACTAGTACCCTCCGTGGTGTATCTGTTATTTTCATTGGGACAACATAACACTGCTAGGTTAGGCTACTACGGGGAGGTTGAATCCATCTCCGAAAATGGTGATACAGTTTTTCAATCGGTGCCTTTCCCAGATCTGGTTACACAGAATGGAAATTCCATGGATGTTTCCAACTTAAACGGACGAGTATTGGTGGTGGATATTTTTGATCAACCCTGCGATGCTGCTTGCTATGATAAGATTTCCACGCTTAATAATTATTTGAATCGGATTGGATTAAACGAGGAGTGGATGCTCTTGAGTATTTCAATGAAACCAATGGAGATGGGGGCACTCAAGAATTTATCGGAAAAGAATCTTTACAAAGGCGGGAATTGGATGTTCGCCACCGCAAAATCACAGTCGGATATAGATGAACTAGTGGAACGTTTATTTGTTACTACAGGGCAAATGGGCAGTGTCAATGATATTCCTTCGACCAAGGTGGTCGTTTTAGATCAAAACCAAAGAATACGCGAATTCTTTGATCTTAGATTGCAGCAGGATAATAAAACGTTACAGGACGCCATTAAACTCTTGATTCAAGAACCTCATATTTCATGGAAGGAGCGATAGATAAAACTAAGAATTACAACAGCCTCATTTATATTGTTGGAGCGCTATTAGCGATTGCAGTGGCCGTAATTTATGTAACGCCAAAAATCGATATGAGCGGCACTTGGATGGACAATCTTCCTTTGGTGAACGCTTCGATAAATGGCACAGTAAGCATTCTGCTTGTTCTGGGCTTAATATTCATTAAGCGAGGCAATATTTCTGCACATAGGAAGGCGATGACCAGCAGCATTCTCCTAAGCGCACTTTTTCTGGTGAGTTATGTGGCGTATCACATTACGCATGAGAGCACTGTTTTTGGTGGTGAAGGAATGATCCGATACATCTACCTTTTCATACTGCTTACTCACATTTTATTTGCAATGGTTATCGCGCCATTGGTGCTGATTTCGTTCACACGTGCATTGAGCGAGCGATTTGATAAACACCGAAAAATTGCGAGAATAACTTGGCCACTATGGTTTTATGTTTCCATCACAGGTGTGATTGTGTTTATAATGATTTCACCCTATTACTAAAAGAGAACTGATTAAATTTGAAAGACAGTATGAAGAAGACAGTACTTTTAATTATACTCTTAATCGTCATAGTTATTGATGCCAATGCACAGTGCGCAATGTGTGGCGCGGTGGTTGAATCGGCTCAGAAAAACGGCAGTGATGTTGCTGAAGGATTGAATGCAGGCATTCTTTATTTGATGGGCGTTCCATACGCGCTGCTCATGGGTATGGGTTTTCTGCTTTTCAGAAAACTAAATCAGAATAGGGCAGAGAATAATTAAGTCCTTATCTTCGATTTTTCGTTCTCAAAAACATTGTATTACTTATCAAGAAAGGTGGAGGGAAAGGCCCTTTGATACCTTGGCAACCTGTTGGATTTCTTCAAGGTGCCAATTCCCGTTTCGAAGCATCGAAACAAGATGAGTCAGATTTATCTCACCCATTTTCGGAAGCCGTTTTTCTTGATGCATGCAAGCATTCATGAAGAAACCAGATATTCAAACGCAATTAGAAGATCGCATTCTTGTCTTAGACGGTGCCATGGGTACCATGATTCAAGGCTATGGATTGCAAGAAGTAGACTTTAGGACGGAGGCATTCAATGGAATCAAAAAGTCACTGCGGGGCAATAACGATTTACTCTCTATCACACGGCCTGATGTGATCCGAGAAATTCATGAAGCCTACCTCCAAGTTGGAGCAGACATCATTGAAACCAACACCTTCAGCGGAACCACTATTGCCCAAGAGGATTATGAGTGTGAATCATTCGTAGATCAGATCAATCTCGTGTCAGCACAAATCGCTCGGCAAGCCGCGGATAAATTCACGGCATTAGATTCTTCAAAACCTAGATATGTAGCGGGTTCCATCGGCCCAACCAACAAAACGGCATCTATTTCACCAGATGTGAATGATCCAGGATTTCGATCTATCACTTTTGATCAATTAAAGGTGGCTTTTAAGCAGCAAATGAAAGGGCTTCAAGAAGGAGGGGTAGATCTTTTTTTGATCGAAACGGTGCTTGACACCTTAAATGCAAAAGCCGCGTTGATGGCGGCATTTGAATTAAGAGACGAGACTGGGATTGAACTGCCTGTAATGTTGTCAGGAACAATTACAGATGCCAGTGGTCGAACACTGAGCGGTCAAACTACAGAGGCGTTTTTAATCTCAATCGCACACTTCCCGCTACTGAGTGTGGGTATTAATTGTGCACTTGGCGCAAAGAACATGTTACCCTATGTCAAGGAGCTAAGTCGTAAATCCAACTTCTATATCAGCGCGCATCCCAATGCTGGATTGCCCAATGAGATGGGTGAATATGACAAGTCGCCAGAAATGATGCAAGATCAAATTCGTGAATTTCTCGATCAAGGATTAATGAATATTATAGGTGGATGTTGTGGAACTACGCCAGATCATATTCGATCGATTGCGGAATTATGTGCGAAATATGAGCCGAGGAAATTGAATGAATAGTGAAAAAGGTCCATGGTCAATGGTTAATTGGACCATGGTAGAATATTAGATTATGGGATTCAAGCTTGAAGACTTAAGAGTTTGGAATGAGGCAGTAGATTATTCAACATTGGTTTCTACTGAGATTCGGAAATGGCCAAGTGAAGAGAAATTCGTTCTATCAAGCCAATTTCAAAGAGTAGCAGATAGTGTCGCGTTGAACATTGCGGAAGGTTCGACTGGACAATCAAACAAGGAATTTGCGCGTTTTCTTGCTATCGCACTTCGTTCTGGTATAGAGTGTGTCACTTGCATTCATTTAGCGGTAAGACGAAAATTGATCGATCGTGAATCATTCGAACTTCACTACGAGAAACTACAACATTTGACAAAAGGTATTCAAGCCTTAAGAAAGGCCATACTTTCAAAAAACTAGGCCAACCATCAACTATGGACCAGATAACCATCGAACAATTAGTAGTAAATAAGGAACGGATACTCGCTCTCAACACACAGTTTCCGCCTTTGTCTTTAAGTGGGTTGGAACCACTAGTGGTGCGTCCTGATTCGAATTTCATCAATATTGGCGAGCGAACAAATGTCACTGGTTCGAAGAAATTCCTAAGGCTCATCAAAGAAGATAACTACGATGAGGCGCTGAGCGTAGCGCGAGATCAAGTGGAAGGTGGGGCTCAGGTCATAGATATTAACATGGATGAGGGCATGCTTGAGGGAAAAGAAGCAATGGTCAAGTTCATCAACTTGGTGCAAGCTGAACCAGATATTGCGCGCGTTCCAATCATGATTGATTCTTCGAAATGGGAGATTATCGAAGCTGGTTTGAAGGTGGCCCAAGGGAAGTGCATTGTAAACTCAATAAGCTTGAAGGCTGGTGAATCAGAATTTATTCAGTAAGCACAACTGGTCAAGAGGTATGGAGCCGCGGTCATCGTGATGGCTTTTGATGAAGCAGGTCAGGCAGACACATACGAGCGAAGAATTGAAATCTGTGAACGTTCATATCTTGTTTTGGTAGATAAAGTTGGCTTTGCACCCCAAGACATCATTTTTGATCCTAATATATTTCCGGTTGCTACTGGGATGGAGGAACACCGATTGAACGCGATTAACTTTTTTAGAGCAGCAAAATGGATTCGAGAAAATCTCCCCGGAGCTCATGTGAGTGGCGGTGTCAGTAACGTTTCGTTTAGTTTTCGAGGAAACAATGTGGTGCGTGAGGCGATTCATTCCGCTTTCCTTTATCATGGAATCAGAGCCGGAATGGACATGGGTATTGTTAATCCAACAATGCTCGAAGTCTATGATGATATTCCCAAGGATTTATTGGATCGAGTGGAAGATGTGTTGCTCGACAGAAGGGATGATGCCACAGAACGTCTGCTTGAGTTTGCAGAAAGCGTGAAAGGTGAAACCAAAAAGCGTGAGGTTGATCTATCATGGCGAGATACTACAGTTTCAAAGAGATTAGAGCATGCGCTTGTGCATGGAATCACCGATTGGATCATAGAAGACACTGAGACAGCAAGACTTGAAATGAATAGGCCCTTAGAAGTAATTGAAGGCCCTTTGATGGACGGTATGAATGTGGTCGGAGACTTGTTTGGTTCAGGTAAGATGTTCCTGCCTCAAGTGGTGAAAAGTGCTCGTGTGAGGAAGAAATCAGTGGCTTATTTGGAACCTTATATCGAAGAGGATAAACGAGCCGGGGAGTCGACTACAGCGGGTAAGGTGTTGCTCGCCACAGTCAAAGGAGATGTGCACGATATCGGTAAAAACATTGTTGGAGTAGTCTTGGCATGTAACGGTTTTGAGATCATTGATCTTGGCGTGATGGTTCCTCCCGAACGAATTTTGGCCGAGGCGATAGAAAAGAATGTCGATTTGATAGGCTTGAGCGGGTTGATCACTCCATCCTTGGATGAGATGGTTTATGTAGCGAAAGAACTGCAACGTAATCATTCAAAAATTCCTTTACTTATTGGTGGAGCAACCACCTCGCGAGTGCACACAGCAGTGAAAATAGAACCTGAGTATCAAAATGCTGAGGTGATTCACGTGTTGGATGCATCGCGATCGGTTACTGTAGCAGGGTCTTTATTAGGGAATAATCGAAAAAGACTAGCAACAGATACTAAAGCGGAGTATGAGCGAATTCGAACCCATCATGCCAACAAAAAGGCCCAAAAGAAAATGCTTAGTTATGAGCGAGCCAAGGAAAATAAGTTAAAGCCGGAATTCAATTCAGAAACCATTCGCGTGCCAAATAAACTGGGTGTGCAAGTCTTTGAAAATGTCGATTTAAACGAGGTTCGAGAATATATTGATTGGACGCCCTTTTTTCGAACGTGGGAGCTTCATGGTATATATCCGAGACTGTTGGAGGATGAAATTATTGGTACAGAGGCTAAGAAACTGTTCAACGATGCGCAGGAAATGCTTCAGACTTTGATCGAAGAAAAGTGGCTAACAGCAAAAGCGGTGGTAGGGATTTGGCCTGCTAATGCCGTAGGAGATGACATAGAGCTATATGCTGAAGATGGATCATTAATGGATCGCTTTCATATGTTACGAGAACAGGCTCAATTTGCTGCCTCTCAACCGAATCTATCACTGTCAGATTATATAGCGCCAAAGGGCTCAGGAATGCACGATTTCATGGGCGGGTTTGCCGTTACTACTGGTTTGGGAATAGAGGAACACACAAAGCGTTTTGAAGCGCAACACGATGACTATAGTGCCATTATGCTGAAGGCACTGGCAGATCGATTGGCAGAGGCACTAGCCGAGATGATGCACCAAAAAGTGAGAAAGGAAATTTGGGGATACGCTCAATCGGAATCTCTGGAAAACCAAGATTTGATTGACGAAAAATACCAAGGAATTCGGCCAGCTCCTGGTTATCCTGCTTGCCCTGACCATACTGAAAAACCGACTTTGTTCAAGTTGTTAGAAGCGGATAGGATAGGTATGGAGTTAACAGAATCCATGGCAATGAATCCAGCAGCATCGGTCAGTGGTTGGTATTTTGCTCATCCAGAAAGTCGCTATTTTGGTTTGGGCAAAATTCAACGAGATCAACTGGAAGACTATGCTGAAAGGAAAAATGAAGATTTGCAGGTCATGGAGCGATGGCTCGGGCCGAATTTGTTTTAAATACAGCGGAGTGTTGTTCTCATTTCGAAATTGGACATTCGGAGTTGATTATTCGATATTCATTTATCATTGAACATTGAGTATTGATAATTGTAGATTGAATATTATCAACTCTTCACTTGTCATTCATCCATGTTAATTTCCGTTCACATGATTTTTGTCTTTCCGGCTTCAATCGAGTTTACATTTACACCGTGAAAAAATCACTTCTTTTCTTTCTTGTTTTATTGTCGGTTTCGACCCAAGCTCAGCAGACGCTCACCTTGACTCAATGTGTGGAGTTGGCCTGGGCAAATAATTTGCAGATCAAGCAAGCCGAACTTTCTGTAGAGTCGAGCGAGTCAAGTTTGAAGAATACAAAATCGGACGTACTTCCAAATCTAAATGGCTTCGCCAATCACAATTACAATTGGGGGCAACGGATCGATCCATTTACTAATCAATTCGCGAATACTCGGGTGCAGAGCAATTCATTTGGTTTGTCTTCGAGTATTGACCTTTTTAATGGATTTCAAAATCAACAAAATATCAAGGCTCAGAGTGCCGCGTTAGAGTCTATCGTTTTTGATTTGGAGGCGCAAAAAAATGATATCGCATTAGCCGTTTCATCTGCATTTCTATCGACTCTCTTGGCTGAAGAGTTGCTGAAAATTGCTGAGCAGCAGGTTCTAATAACTAAACAGCAGTTGGATAGAATTAAAATATTGGTGGATGCTGGAAGTGTCAACGTTGGAAACCAATACACCCTCGAAGCTCAGTTAGCGCAAGATGAGTCTAACCAGATCGCGAGAGAAAATGATTATCAACTGTCGCTATTGGCCTTAAAGCAGTTGTTATTACTCCCAATGGAGGAGCAGTTGTCCATTGTGAAACCAGCGGCAATGGAAGCAGACCCGAGTAATCAAATTGAAAATGCGAATACTGTTTATGCCTATGCGGAATCTTCGATGCCTCAGATTAAGAGTGCCGAACGATCCCTAATGCAATGGGATAGCAGGTTGAAGTCGGCACAAGGAGGTAGATATCCTTCGCTGTCGTTGAGTGGTTCTATCGGTACAGGATATTCAGGATTAAGAACAGAGGTGACGAGTATTACCCCCGCTGGTGCTCAGGAAATTGGGGCCACGCAATCTGGAGAAACTGTGTTCGCTCCAACCTTTGACACGGAAGTTCAACGAGTGGCCTTTGGTACACAGCTTAATGATAACTTCAATCAATTTGTTGGAGTCACTTTGAATGTTCCCATCTTTAATCGAGGTGTAATCAACAATTCAGTACAGCAGGCGAAGATTAATCAGGATATAGCTACACTTCAACTGGAAGGCGAAAAGTTGAACTTAAGACAGACGATAGAAAGTGCAAGAGCGGATGCGTTGGCCGCACGAGCGCTTTATGTATCCAACCAAAAGGCAGTAGCCTCCAACGAAAAGGCATTTGAATTTGCAACGGCTCGCTTTGAGGCAGGTGCGCTAAACGTAACCGAATTCAATACTTCAAAAAACAATTTACTCATTGCTCAAACTCAATTGAATCGGGCGAAATACGATTTCATTTTCAAGACGAAAGTGTTAGAGTTCTACATGGGCAAGCCATTAGGCTTCGAG
>Ga0181606_10000142_pt1 | contig 54530 bp, 52 predicted proteins | sample 041ome_10_FD_132994 | JGI IMG/M metagenome (GOLD analysis project Ga0181606, IMG submission 132994) | Coastal salt marsh microbial communities from the Groves Creek Marsh, Skidaway Island, Georgia - 041412US metaG (megahit assembly) | ecosystem: Environmental > Aquatic > Marine > Intertidal... | reverse complement strand
TGTTGTCTGTGAAGCTGCAGGGTCGAGGCAGACATAAGCCGATATCCAGTTGTTCAAATAAGTCTGAATGGAGTCCTTGGTCTGGAAGCTTCCAACCTTGTCACGAATAATGACCTTGACATAGTGCGAGAAGCGGGAGGCCGCCAGCATGTAGGGCAGCCTTGCTGACAATTGCGCGTTTGCATTGGCAGCGTCCTTGTCGTAGACCTTTGGCTTGTTAACCGTCTGCCCACCGAAGAATGTGGCCATGTTGTTGCCCTTAGCATTCACAATGGCGATAAAACCAAGGTCGTTTAATTCCTTCTCACGCCGATCGGTGATTGTGACCTCAGTTGGGCACTTCAGAACAACATCGCCTTCATCCGTCTGGAAGGTGTGCGCGGTCATACCTTCAACCTTACCTCCCCCTTCAACGCCGCGAATGGCAGTTGTCCATCCGTACTTCGCAAAGGCCTCTGTGATACGAAGACCAAGCAGGTAGGCTGAGTTGGTCCACAAGTATTTGTTGTGGTCCTTACCGTCTACGTCTTCCTCAAAAGAAAACTTTTCGACCGGGCGCGTGGCCGCTCCGTAAGGAAGCCTCGAGGCGTACCTAGGAAGCACAAGGGCAACATAGCGTGCATCTTCGGACTCCCTAAAACTGTTCCATGCCACCAGCTCCGCACTTTCAAAGATCTTGGAGAAGTCACGGGGCGTTCCGATATCGGTGAATGACTTCATATCGAAGAGCGCGGGAGAGGGCGCAGCAATAAAGGGGGCATGTGCCGCCGCAGCGACCTTTGAGATTCGCTCTAGCAGCGCGACATCTTGTGGATGCCTGCCAAAGTAGTAGTCACCCAGGAGCATGGAAAAAGGATTTCCGCCGAAGGTGCCGTACTCCTCTTCGTAGACTTTTTTGAACAGCACGCTCATGTCATAGTCGACTGCTGATTCCAAGTCGGTCAGAAGTTCTTTCTTCGACGCAACCATCAGTCGGATCTTCAGTCGGCCTGAGGTCTCTGACCCGAAGACGAGATCCTTAAGGCCTTGCCAGGATGCCTCAAGCGCCTGGAAGTCGGGGTGATGCATGATGGCATTAAGCTGATCGGTAAGAATCTGATCGATCTGCGCCACGCGCTCATTAATGGTTGCAACCAGGCCCTTGTCTGGGCTGAAGGTCATTCCCTCATCCAGCAGTTCCGTGGCCAATGTCCCTAGCATGACTTTGGCATAGCCAACCTGCGAGGGCTCGTTTGCCATACCACCTTCCGAAATAATTCGGTCTAAGAGCTCAAGGTTCTCGGTTTGAGTGTCCTGATTGTCTGCCATGTTGATCACCAAATAGTCAAATTAAAGGTTGGGGGTGTGCGCTGCCGCTACTCGGCCGGCTTTTCCGCTGGGGGTGCAAGCTTCTTAAGCTCGTCGTGGTCAATGGCAACCACAGCAAGTAACTGGTTGAGTTCGTCGTTGCCATCAAGCTTGGAGAGCAGGTCACGAAGCTGTGTTCTCGCCTCAAGAAGTTTGGCAAGCCTAGGAACCTGTTGAACAATAGCCTCGGGGTGAAAATCAGAGAACTCCTTAAAGTTCAGCTCAACTTTGATTTCGCCCTCACCTTTTAATCGATCCTCAACAGAGAGGTCGAGTCGAGGACTGATCTTTTCCATAATCTGGTTGAAATTGTCACGGTCAATCTCAACAAAGCGACGGTCTTTAAGTTTTGATGGTGTTCCGTCGGGATGGCCTGCAAGGTCCGCGAGCACACCCATCACGAAAGGCAATTCCTTTTTCTCCACGGCGTCGCCAATCTCCACGTCGTACGTAATTTGCACGCGTGGTGGTCGGTTTCGTCCAACCCATTTTTGTAGACTTTCAGCCATTTCCTGCTCCTATAAGAAGACCCTGCCTGATTTTATATCATACTTTAGTATCAAAACAACTATTTCCGTCTATCGAAGCTTCTGAATCACGCGCTCTGCAAGCTCTGCAACCATTTTGCTGCGGGCCTGAATGGTTGCCAAACGCTCTTGCTCCAGCACAGACATGGACTTGATTTCCTCTAATAGCCTTTGCTTCGATCCCTCAATGGAGCTCTGAACCATCCTGAGCTCGGCCTGCAGCGCTGCTCGGCGATCAACCTTGGCGGAGATATCGTTGAGAAGCTCCGCGATCGACTCCCAAGGGCTGTCTCCGCTTTCAGCAGGCGTTTCCGAGAGTTGTAAGAAAAGACCGCGAAGCTCGTCTGCAAGCTCAGAGAGGCCCTGAGCCGTTGCACTCGAATCGTCATCGTCTTGGTTTAAGGCCGCGAGAGACTCATCAACAATCTGATTCATTGACCGACCACGTGGACTAGGGCTAGGCGAGGGAGCCTGAGACCTGTCTTTTCGCTCAAGGGAGGGTTCTTTGAGGTCACTTTGTTTCTGGCGCGCATATTCTGCGTAGACTCGAAGATCGGGGCGTCGTATCGAGCGCGCACTCGAGCCCTGCGTAGAGTCGGATGCTGCCGCTTTGGCGCCTGTGAATCCAATGGGTGGAGTGGTGTCAGACATGTCGAGTTTGATCAAAGGCGATGGCGTGAAAACACATACTAAAGTATTATTTTGCGATGAGCAACGTCCCTTGGTTTCTCTCATCATGGCCGGTTGCGGGGCTTGTGTTTGTAATGGCATTGAGCCTTGCCGTCTCGATCATCACCCTTGCTCGGCGGTCGAGATTAATGAGGCGGCTGAGGGGCGAGAATCTGGAGCTCGCGAAGCAGGTTCAAGAGCTCCACGCCAGCATTGATGAACAGACGCGTCGCCGTCTCGCCCAAGCTCAGCTACTTCTATCCTTTGGTCACGACCTCAAGCAGCCCTTACAAGCCATCGCTGCTCATCGTGCGGTTCTAGCTGAGCTCATTGCAAGCCGCAAAGCGCCTGCCTCCGATCAACAGGGTGTTAACGACAGGCTGAGTGGAATCCATGCCTGCCTGCAGATTGCGAATGAGCTTGTTGAGAGCGCCTTGGATTCTGAGCGTCTTGCTGATACATGCATTAGCCCCCGTCATGAGCTGATTACCATCGAGAGCTTTTGCCGTGACTTTGTTGAGCAACTGCGGCCTCTGGCGACGAGTTTCCATAGCGAAGTTGAGCTTTATTGCTGGCAGCCTGAGAACGTCTGTGTGAGCTCCGACCCCAGGCTGCTCGGGCGGATTCTTCGCAACTTACTAATTAACGCGCTTCGACATGCGGATGGGCGTCGCATTCGGATCACGATTCGATTAAGGGAAAGCCTTTGTCGTGTAGCTGTTCTTGACAACGGCATCGGAATGAGCGCTGAAACGCGTGGTCGACTGCGGTGGGCGTTTCGATCATCGATACCTTTATATGTTTTGCCGAATGAGAAGGGGTCTGGGCTGGGCCTCTTAATCTCTCGTCAGCTCGCCTCAAGCATTGGCGCGCGCCTCGGGGTAAGCAGTCATCTCGCGCATGGCTCAGGTTTCTTCCTCGACCTGCCAGTTCGTCAGTTCAGTCAAGAGGAACCCGTGCAGGTCTTAGCGGGTCAGGGCCTATCTTTTGCGAGTCCTCATGCGCTCGAGGAGCGAGTAATTGTCTGGGTTCAGCATGACGAGGTGGCTCTCGATGCCAAGGCCGGTGCGACCTTTGAGGCGTTTCGTCTTTCGTTAAAAGCAGAGGGCTACCGTATCCTCGATTCAAAAGACGGGTCGCTTCGGATTGCACAGCTCGAGGGTTTAAAGGATCCCCCCGCCTTCGCCGTTTATGTAGACTTCGGGAATAGAGCTACAGAGCCCGCCATAAGTCGCCTTAGGGAAGAATTTAATGCGGACATTCCGTTAATGGGTCTGACATTGGGCGATGAGCTAAGCCAAGCATGGTCTCAGGACGGCTCAGTCCTTGAGATGTCCTCACCCTATTCTCTTAAGAAACTTACGACGGCCGCTCTGCGACTGCAGAGCATGCCCCTCACCCCGACGCCAATCCCAATTGCTGAGCCATCAAAATAGCCTGTGTTCGGCTTGCCACTCCAAGCGCTTTGAACACACCGCTTACATGCGTTTTTGCTGTGATCTCTGTAATTTCAAGCTCTTGGGCAATATCTCGATTACTTGCGCCGCTGCATATCATCAAAAGCACCTGGAGTTGACGGCCTGTCAGCTTAAGTCGCTGTATAGAGGAGCTGTCTCGAAACCCATAAGCCGATAACCAAGTACCCGGCTTCAGACTGTTTTGAAGTGATTGTTGAATGACGTCCAAGAGCACCTCAACGGGTGCAGCCTTACTCACGAAAGCGTTGGCACCTGAACCAAGACAGGCGCCAACCCGAAGATCCTCATCATTACCCGAGAGGGTAATGATTGAAATATTCTCAGATAACTCTCGAAAGTTTTGGATTGCCGATAGCCCACTTAGACCGGGAAGGGAGAGGTCAAGCAAGATATGAAGACTCGTTGGCTCAGGCCATGCCAGTATCTTCCGAGCAAGAATCAATCCCTCCTCGGCCGTTGACGAGACAGCGAGGTTTAACCCAGGAAATCGAGTCTGAATGGCAGCAGCCAGTCCGTGACGAATTAAAGGATGATCATCAACCAGAATAACGGCCTGTGAGGACCCGCTGAGCCGATTCGATGAAGCCCGAGGCGCTTGCTTGGTAACTGCTTTGCCCATTGGATCGCTAAAGGTGCAGGGTGATAAAAAAGCCGGCAACACTACCTAAAGAGACCAGACCGGTGGCAACGAAAACCGAGCTGGGGCAAGAGTCGCGCACAGGCCAGGCAAGTTCAATGGCTTCAAGATCCTCAAGAACGGACAAGGCACCAAGGGCCTCGACTTTCCAATGCGAGCGATGGACTTCAACTTGTTCTGTGTGACTGCGGTTCATAAGACCTTTAGTCTATCCGATGAACCTGATTCCTCGCATTAGCCTCGGAGGTTAACCGAGCAATCACATAATAGCTGGGGCTGCCATCGGGGCCGATAAGAAGTTGCACGGTCACTTTCATTTCTCTGCCGGCCTGGTCCACAAGCAGGTGGGTGACATGATGTTCTTGGGCGACTTTTTCCTCGAGTGCAAGTACATCGCTCACCCGATTGGTGAAGCTCCTTAAACGGTCCCAAATTAATCCAGATGCAAAGTAGGAGTCGTAGTGACTGAATATGCTCTCCCAGCCTTTTGAGATCGTCAGAATAGAGAACTTTGAGTTCAAGAGGCAAGAGCCGGATCCAGGGGAATCGACACGGCTTGTTATAAGCCAATGACCAAGTTGAGTGGTATCGAGGTTTTCTCGATGTAATAGCAACATCTGGCTCAGGTCACTAACACCTGGCGTTTGAATAGGCTCAAGGCGGAATAGTCCAACCGATAGGTTCGGGTGGAGGAAAAGTGCCATGGTTCGGCTGGCCCCGATCGGAACAATTGAGAGAAAAATGGCGTCCAGCGGCTGACGAGTGAGTCTTGCATCGCTTAAGAGAGTTCGGGCCAGGCCGTTTGCATAGACGAGCTCTTGATCGGCGCGACTGACTAGGAGGATTGGTGTGGGCAGATGAAATAGAGCCTGGGCAGTCATTTGATAAGGCGCGATGATCTGATTGCTTTCTGCGACCAAGGCCTCATCAATGTGTTTGTTCAGAAAGCATAGGTGTTGCTTCTCAAGGCGAAGAAGTAAGTATGTAAGTAACAGTTTTGCAAGCAGCCAGCTGATGAAGAGGAAAGGCAGCCAAGGCTCAATGAGACTTGGCGCACCGAGGAGGCTTTTAAGTTGCGCGTAGTCTTGGGCCGGAAGGCCTGTAATCCAGTGATCAAGACGGATGGTTGAAATGTGTAAGCCAGAGAGTAGTAAAAAGTATGCAAAGGCAGTCATGCCAAGTACGACTCGTAATTGACCTGTCCTGGCTGGCATGGCACTGGCGGTGCTTTTGGGTGGGCTGTTAATAAGTTCAAAGGCCAACACCATAGTAGCCACCGTAAGGGCCAGCAGCCCAACAGCAGCAGCTAGGGCTGCGTGGCCTTGGTGAATAAGGAGCAGTTGCAGCATCACCAGGCCGAGCCAGGCAGCTAGCGAGAGAATCAGCCCTAGGCGAAGGCCGGGTCCCACGACCTTGCTAACTCCTAGGCTTAGAATCATGAAAGCTAGAAACTCGAAAGACAGTAGGGCTGTAGTCGATGGAATAGGAAGACCTATCGCTACGCTTGTATCCAATTGGATGGCCAGGTAAGCGGGGATGATCAGGCCAAGCAGGGTCCACAGGGTTAACACGCCAAGCGATCTCACCACTGTTTTGCGCAGTGGTCCATCCAAATAAGGCCTTAGTTCAAAGTAGGCCCCCGCGCACTGAAATATAAAGATACAAATAAAAAAACCAAGAACGAGAATCATGGCCTCAACCCTTGGCTTTGAGTGACAGCTTCGAGTTTGAGGATTGTGACGGCCGGGTTTCCCGCGGAAATGGCTAGGCCTAAGATGGGTCGGGCGGATGGGTATGGAATGACCGGTTTGTCGAGCCAGAAGAAAATACTTGGCTGTCCCCAGGCTGACCATCGACCAATGCAATGTCCGTTAATCTCGGTGCTCAGGCAGCCACCTATTTCCGGGGTGACTGGGAGTTGAAATCCCTTAGGGCTTCCCAAACCAGAAATCCAGCGAATAGTCTCTCCGACCGGGCCCGCGAGCTGCTTAATAATCGCTAAGCTCTCTTCGGGGGTTTGCGAGTCAGGCAGTAGTGAATGACCGGGCTGCTTGAAGCAAAGCCAGATCCATCGTCGACAAGGCGAGGACCTGACTTCAAGCTCGTAGGGCAGCGAGGAAATGAGAGGCTGCCAGAGCCTCGAACACCTTAGTTCAGTCGAGTTCTCCGTTTGACAGGAGATTCCTCGAGCAAGGAGCATCTTTCTAATAGTTTGAAGACTGAACTCGGCTACTCCTTGAGGCCGATCAGGGTGGGTCGCCGCGATGCCAAGGTAATAGAGGCGCTCGAAGAAGTCGAGATCGTTAGCTAAAGCGTGCGCCGCGGCTTGGGTAGTGGTCGGCATTGAGCTGCGTCAGTTGTTCAGAGATCTCGGCCTGCGAGGATTTAAGATTTCGAAGAAGGCGATCAAGCGACGCCATCGCCAAATGAGCCTCGGTTACGTCGTCCACTGCCTCAAGTGACGGATGCGTAAGCGCAAGATTCAAGGTGGAGCGCTGCAGCCGCTCGAGTGCAGTCTCAGCCTCGTAGATGCAGCGTTGAGATGTATCCAGGGATGCTTGCATGGAGCTTAGAGCGCCTGCCGTCTGCCGAGCTGATCGTGCAGATACTCTAGGTTTATCGCGAACCACTCTGCCGTTCTCAGGCGTGTCGGCGTCGCGTTGTTCGGTGGGTGGCGCGGTACATCCAAAGCGCCAGTCCCTTTGTTTCCCCACCGTCGTCGGGCTGTTCTGTTCAGGCTCACTCGAAGCTCGGCTGAGGTTATTACCGAACGACGCAACCGGCTCTTCTTCTCGTGGATTCCAGAAAGACCGAGACTGTGCCGGGTGAACAGGGCCCTCTTCGGCTTGGTCTCCCTTTCGACCCCAAAGGGCCATGAGGCCGAGAAAAACGGCGAAGATGACCGCCGCGAGGCCAGCCATAAGGCTAAGGTAGTAAGCCGGTAGACCCTGCTTCGCAAACTCACGAACCTCAGGGTCGAGAAGGCCCTCGCGAACGCCCCACTTACCCGCAAGACGCGCTTGCTCCCAAAGCCATTGATAGATCTGAAACTGACCTGGGGTCATCTGTCCAAGGTCGGCGGCCAGTCGTGGAGGAAGAAGGTGAACCTGAGCGTAGGCCGCGTAAAGGGTTGCTAGTAGCAACAGCCCCCCACAGAAAAGAAAGAAACGGACTAACCGCTCGAACGGTCGTTTTTGCACGATCATCGCCAGAATTTAAACCAAAGTCATACTTTAGTCTATATTCTGGCTCAGAGTAGCTCTTCCTCTGGAAAATAGACTTCATCGCCCCAGACAGCCTGTGTCACGTCTCCATTTCGGGTGGTCAGGATGACGATGTGGTTTGCCTCGGGCTGAGGCGGACTGGGCTGTTGGGCTCGTCGCACCTTCTTAATCTGCCTTACTGGTTCAAGGATCTCGCCGGCATCCCAAGGCTCATTAACGATGACAGCGAGCCCCATGATGTAACCCAACCTGGGTCCTTCTGCCCCATCGCTTTCAGAGGCTGGCCACTGGGCCTGGAAGTCTTTGTTCGAGACAATACGTAAGACGAGGCTCTTTGAAAGCTGAAAGACTTTTCCTTGCCGCACCAAATTGAGCTTCATGCTGGGTTTTTAGTGCTCTTTATCAAGCAGAGTGTGGCTAACGAAGAACGGACCAGGCTGAGCTTCCTGCGTATTTTTTTATAGCCTCTTCATCAAAATCAAAGCCAAGGCCTGGTGCTTGACGTAATTGCACATAGCCGTCTTTAAAGGCAAGCTGGTTTGTAATGAGTCGACGGAAGTTGAGCACCTGGTCGTCAAGGAAGAACTCAACAAAGCGGGCATTGGGTGTCGCGGCAACTAGGGGTGCGTGAAGGTCGTGGAACCAGTGCGGACTTACGGTGATACCGCGGCTGTCGGCATGTGCGGCAATCTTTCGCCATTCAGAAACACCACCACAGACGGCCGCATCGGCCTGCAGAATTTCTGCACCACCAGCGTCAATAAGTTCGCGAAAGCGCCAGCGCCCAACCTCCACTTCGCCTGTTGCTACTGTTATGGTGGTGCGTTCGGCCAGGCGGGCGTGCAGGTCGATAGCGTCGGGCGAAAAGGGCTCTTCAATCCAGTAGGGGTTGTAGGGCTCAAACCGACGCATGTATTCAAGGGCGGTGGGGAGATCAGCCCATGCATTGTTTGCGTCAAGCATAAGGTAAACATCAGGCCCTACCGCATCACGGGCTGCGGCGATACGGGCCTCTTCCTCCCCAGGGCTTAGCCGCCCGGTTTTCATTTTTACTGCCTTGAAGCCCTGGTTGACATACCCTGCGAGCTCGTCACCAAGGTGCTTAGGTGTCTTACCATCCAGGTAGTAGCCGCCGCTTGCATACGCAATAACCTGGTCGCGATGCAGGCTGCCGAGATAGTCGTGCAGAGGGAGCCCAACAGAGCGGGCGTTTAAGTCCCACAGGGCGGTATCCAGTATCGAGATACCTCGCATGACAACCCCAGACCGACCTTGCAACAATGCCTCTTGGTACATGGACTGCCAGAGCGCCTCTGTTTGGTGGCTTTCTTTTCCAATAAGGCTAGGCCCGAGCAGGGTTTCCACGGACGATTTAAGAAGGCCACCGGCCTGACTTCCAACGTAACAGAACCCAATGCCCTCCACGCCGTCCACACTGCGAACCTTTACGAGCCCGTAGTGACGGGCATGCACCGTACGGGTTGCAAACGAAGTGACCTTATCAAGAGGGACTTCAATGGCAGCAACAGCAATGGATTCGATGACCGGCATGGGTAACCTTGTGAGTGTTAGAAAAGATTTAGCTTGCTCGAATGGGCTCGTCAGGCGGTGCGTTGCGTCGCAGCCACTGCAGGACGATGGCCAGAACGAAGCCCGCTAACCCGGCTAGATCGGTTTCTTGACCTGGATAGGTAAGGGCGAGGCCCGAGAAAATCATGATCCAGCGCTCAAGAAAAGTGGTCTTGCGAATGAACCAGCCCTGAAGCCCCCCTGCAAGACAAATAATGCCGAGTGCCGCGGTTGCTGCAACCAGTGCGATCGAATTCCAGTCAGCCTTCATAAGGTCTTCCATGGAGCCCATTAAAAGAAGTCCTAAGCCACTTGGATCAAGCACAAACATGAAAGGCACCAGAATAGCCGGTGCAACGTATTTCCAACTCTGCAGCGTTGTACGGTAGGGATTGCCTTTACAAATCGCCGCGGCAGCAAAAGGTGAAAGTGCTGTTGGTGGTGAGACTTCAGAAAGCACGGCGTAGTAAAAAATGAACATATGGGCGGCGTAATCGGGGACACCAAGTTTAATAAGCGCTGGGGCCGCAATGACTGCACAAATAATATAGGAGGCTGTAACGGGTACAGCAAGCCCAACAATCCAGACAATAAGCGCCGTGTAAAGGGCCGTCAGGAAGAGGCTTCCTCCTGCAAGCTCAAGGACAATGCTTGAAAACTTGAGTCCAAGTCCAGTGAGTGTGACGACACCCACAATGAGCCCGGCGCCGGCGCAGACAGCAGCAATTCCAAGAACCTCCCGTGTACCTCCGGCAAGCGACTGAACGAGCTTCGATTCATAAAGGCCCTTAACAAGTGGCACGTGACCCTTGAAGATGCCCCAAGGAATGACAGCGCTCTCGGGTCTTAGCATGCTGGTGGCAGCCGAAAGTACTGTTGCCCAGAAGACGCTCAGAATGGGTGAGAAGCCCATCAGCATGAAGACAACAATGGAGATCAACGAAAAAAAGTGATACCAGTAACGCATGGCCAGCTTAAGGGCCGATTCCGTCTGGGTCTTTGCCGCGGTGACCATGCCAAATTTGCGGCTGTCGATTTCAACCATGACGAAAAGTCCAAGGTAGTAAAGTACCGTGGGAATGGTTGCCATCACCAGTACGTCAAGGTAGGAGCGGCCTAGAAAATCTGCAATAAGGAATGCTGCAGCACCAAGAACAGGCGGTGAAATAATAGCGCCCAAGCCACCCGCTGCAAGAAGACCACCCGCAGAGTTCTTCTCATAGCCCATGTCCTTCAGCATCTTCCCAGCGACAGAGCCAACCGTCACTGTGGTGGCCACACCCGAGCCAGAGGGGCCGCCAAGAAGGAAGGAGGAGAGAACAATGGTTCGACCCACATTCGAGGGTCGCCCTCCAAGCACCGAGAAGGACCAGTCAATGAAGAATTTGCCGGCACCGGTGTATTGCAAGAAGGCACCAAAAATGGTGAACAAAATAATCAGCGAGGAAGAGACGTCAACGGCTGAACCGTAGATTCCCTCCAGGGTCATGTACATATGGCCGACAAGCCGCTCAATCGAGTAACCGCGATGTGTCCAGGGTTCCGGTAGGAAGTTTCCGAAGAGGGCGTAGGCAAGGAATAAAACAGTGATCGAAAGCAGAATGGGGCCATTGGTTCGCCGCAAAGCCTCGAGGATCGTAAGAACGACCCCAAGGCCAACAAGAAGGTCTACGGAGTTAGGTGCGGTATTGCGTTCTAGTAGGTCCTCGCCACCAGACCACAAGTAATAAATAGCAAAAAGTGAAAAGGCTGCGGCAAGCACGTCCCACCACATAATGCGATTCTTAAAGCGCAGGCTTACGGGAAAAATTAGAAAAACAAGCCCGGTCACCATGGCCACATGCAAGGGCCGTAGCGTTGAGGCGGGAATAATTCCGTAGGCTGCGTAGAGGTGCACAAAGGACATACCGAGTAGTGCCAAAGTGATAAGCACCCCAACCCATCCAGAGAACTTGCTTTGCGTGCCTTCCTCTTCCTCGATAAGCTTATCGAGTTTTTTTTGAAGTTCGTCGTCAACCTGGCCATTAAGGGCAGGATTGGAATTTTGGGGAGCGGAGGGTGCTGTCATTGGTCTATTTGATCTCTTAAGTACAAAACGAAGACCCGCTTTCGCGGGTCTTCGTGTAAGGCATCCTCAGGCGGGATAAGCGCCAAGGAAAGAGCTAAAGCATTGATTAGTCAACCGAAATGCCTTTTTCCTTGAAGTACTTCAAGGCGCCCGGGTGGAAAGGCACTGGTGTAGAGGCATTCTTCTGATTTTTAGCCTGAATCTCGCCTGCGGCCTTGTGAACCAGCTTCAGCTCGTCTTGCTTCTCAAGAATAGTCTTTACGATGTTATACGCCGTCTCATCGGACATGTCGGCAGAGGCAACAAGAACATTGGCAATGGATGCATTCTTATTGTCTGCGGTCATCCCCTTGTATGTGCTCATGGGAATGACGTCGGGGTAATACAGATTTCCGTACTTTTTCACCATCGCAGGAATGGCCTCTGTATGGTCAATCATCTGGATAGTAATTCCTGGGGTGCTGGCAAGGTCGGTTACACCCGCAGTAGGAAGTCCACCGACCCAAGAAAAGGCGTCGATCTTGCCATCCTTAAGGGCGTTGACGGACTCGGCAACACTGAGCCGCTCACGCTGAACCTCGACATTAACCGCCTCAAGTAAGCGGGTGGTCATTACTTCCGTCGCGGATCCAATGGAACCGACCGACATGCGCTTACCTTGCAGGTCTTTGAGGGTTTTGATGCCCGTAGCTGTAGTGGTCACCAAGTGCATACGATTTGGGTAAAGAACCAACAACGTGCGTACGTTGATCTTTTCTTTGAATTTGCCTTCACCATTCATGGCGTCTTTAGCGGCATCGACCATCGACAGGCCAATGTAGGGCTTGCCAGTACCAATCAGCTGCAGGTTGGATACAGAACCGCCGGTAACTTCAGCAGTAGCCTGCATGCCGGGCACATGCTTAGAAAGTGCTGCAGCGAAGCCACCACCTAAGGGGTAATAAACACCACCGGTTCCGCCTGTGCCAATTGAAATATTCTGGGCCTGAGCGATACCACCAAAACTTAATGCGCCAACTGCAGCGAGACCAACAAATGCTTTACGAAAGTTCATGTCTACTCCTTTTGGGTTAACCGGCTAAGGGTTTCATTAGACGGGGTAAGACAAAATAGGTAATTCCACGTAGGTGCCGCCTTTAAACGACGCTTTACTGGCCAGGGCTATACTTGCGGGCCGACTTTATTACCGGTGAATGGAGACAATAGACCCCATGGAGAAGACTAAGGCCCCAGGACAAGAAAGGCATCTTGTTGTGATTGGTGCGGGAACCATGGGTGTTGACATTGCGGCTGCCTTTCTAGCGGGTGGCTGGACATCTAGCCTGGTTGAGCCAAGGGTAGAGTCTCATGCCATGGCAAAGACCCGCCTCGATCACAGCCTTTCGATGCTTAAAGCTGGGAATACTAAGGTTTCGTTTTTCGAGTCGATTGCGCAGGTGCCTTTCGCCTCAATCGCACACGGTCTGGTCATCGAGGCTGTTCCAGAGTCTCTGCCTTTGAAGCAAAGGGTATTTGCTGAGCTTTCTGAATACGTGCCAGGGCATATCCCTTTGTGCAGTAACTCCTCAGCAATTCCTATTAGCGAGATTGGAAAGGGCCTTGCCTCGGCGTCGCGGATGGTGGGCACCCATTTTTTTATGCCGGCTCACCTTGTTCCTGGGGTGGAGGTGGTGAGTTCTAACCACACGGATCCCGCCATTGCCGAGCGCGTTGCCAACGACCTAAGGTCGGCGGGTCGGGTACCTATTATGGTTCGGCGCGATATTCCTGGCTTTTTAGTCAACAGGCTCCAACATGCCCTGTCGCGCGAGGCTTTTCATTTGATCGATCAGGGCATTGCCACGCCAGCCGATATTGATGCAGCGGTTCGATTTGGCTTCGGCTTTCGTTATCTGGCCGCTGGTCCGTGTCTTCAGCGCGATCACGCGGGCCTTGATATTCATTATGCCGCGGGCTGTTCTATCTACCCCGACCTCTGCAACGACGCTCAGCCCGCGCGTTCCCTTAAGGAAAAGGTGGATGCGGGTCACTACGGAATGAAGGCTGGTCAGGGTTTTTCCGTCTGGGATGAGTCGAGCATCAAGGCCGAAAGGCAGCGGTACGAGGGGCTTCTTTTAGCCGCAGCCAGGCTCCTGGAGGCGGAGATTATGCAGGCCGTCAAGCCCTTAGCAAACTCGGGCAAGGCTAAAGGCGCCGAATCGCAGGAGCAGGGGCAATGACAAGTCGCAGAGGTTTATCGGCGAATACCGTGGATTACGGCGATCGAGATTTCGCTCTCTTTTTACGGAAAGCGTTTATTAAAGGCTAAAGGCGCGGGCTACACCGACGAGGACCTCTCCAAACCTATTGTTGGAATCGTGAATACAGCAAGCGACTTCAATCCTTGCCACGGTAACGTTCCCGCTCTTATTGAGGCAGCAAAGCGCGGTGTATCTCAGGCAGGTGCACTGCCCATGGTCTTTCCAACCATCTCTCTGCACGAGTCCTTTGCAGCACCGACAAGCCTTTACCTACGAAACCTGATGAGCATGGACACCGAGGAAATGGTCCGTGCCCAGCCCATGGATGCCGTGCTGCTTGTGGGTGGCTGCGACAAGACTTTACCCGCGCAGGTTATGGGCGCCTTATCGGCAGGCCGTCCCTTTGTGGTGCTGCCCACGGGCCCCATGATGACCTCACAGTGGGCGGGCGAGCGTGTGGGTGCCTGCACCGACAGCCGACGGTTGTGGGCCGATTTTCGAGCGGGTCGACTGAGCCAGACTCAGATCGACGAGGCTAACAACAGGCTTGTGCCCTCGGTAGGAACCTGCTCGGTTATGGGAACGGCAAGCACCATGGCCTGCATTTTTGAGGTCATGGTGCTTGCCGTTCCGGGTGCAGCAAGTGCACCGGCGGTCTCGGCCGATCGCGTTCGAGTGGCGCAAGCCTCCGGCGCGGCCGCAGCGGCGTTAGCAAGTCAGACCGTACACATGCCAAAGATCCAAAGAGCTCAGTTTACGAATGCTCTTACAACATTGCTTGCCGTTGGCGGATCCACCAACGCGCTGGTTCATCTTGCTGCAATGATGGGTTGTTTGGGGCTTGAACTTGATCCGCAGGAGTTCAACACGCTGGCCGACCGTACCCCGGTTCTGGTTGATTTAAAGCCCGGCGGCCAGGGCTACATGCCCGACTTTCACGATGCCGGTGGAGTCCCCAGGCTACTTGGGGAACTTCGTGCCCTACTGGACCTCGATCTGCCTACGGTGACTGGCGAGACAATGACCGAGAGGCTCAAGGCCCTGGCATCGCAAGGCCGTTTAGAAACGTATGAGCAGACGATCATCCGCAGCGTTGAGAACCCCATTTACCCCAACGGTGGACTTCGGTGGCTCTCGGGTAACCTCGCGCCCCAGGGTGCGGTGATTAAACCAGTGGCTGCCTCGAAGACGCTCTTGAAGCACCAGTGTAGGGCTGTTGTTTTTGATGGCCTTGAAGACATGGCGAATCGGCTTGATGATCCCTTGTTGGATGTGAAGCCCGACGATGTTCTGGTGCTTCGAGGTATTGGCCCGCTTGCTGCGGGCATGCCCGAGGCAGGTCTGATTCCTATTCCTAAGAAGCTTGCTGCACAGGGTGTCCGCGACATGGTTCGCTTATCGGACGGCCGAATGGGTGGAACGGCAGCAAGAACCATCGTGCTGCACATTAGCCCCGAGGCGCGGATGGGTGGACCTTTGTCGCTGGTTCGCAATGGTGACGTCATTAAGCTCAATGTTGAGGAAGGCCTGCTTGAACTTATGGTCTCGGCCGAAGAGCTCGAGCAACGCAAGAAAGAGCAGTTACACCTAAAACTACCTACTGTCGCTAAGCCTCGCGGATACGGCTGGCTCCACGGCCAGCATGTTCTTCAGGCTCCTCAGGGTTGTGATTTTGATTTTTTACGAGGAAAGTCATGACCAGGTTACAGCTGCAGCGCGCTCGTGGGGTAAGGCAGGGGAGTTAACGCTTGCCGATCGACACGCCCTCAAAAATCCCACGTGCCTCAGAAGGCAGGCAGCGCCAATAGCGCTCATTGGCCTGAACGGAACCGCCAAGCTCTGCCGCAGCATGCCATCCCCAGCGGGGGTTGAATAGAAACGCTCTTGCAAGGGCAATCATGTCGGCATCGCCATTAACCAAAATCGATTCGGCCTGTGCTGGTTCGGTGATAAGACCAACGGCCATGGTCGGGAGCTGTGATTCATTCTTAATGAGTTTCGCAAACGGCACCTGATACAGAGGCTCGTTGGGTATTACCTGATTTGAAGATACACCACCTGAAGAGACATGCACATAGTCGCAGTCACGGGCCTTAAGTTGCTTTGCAAAAACTGCAACCTCTTCGGGTGTGAGCCCGTTATCGACCCAATCGCTGGCGGAGACACGCACACCTAACACCCCTGATGTCACTTGGCGTACGGCTTCAAAAACCTCGAGCGGGAAACGCATTCGGTTCTCAAGCGAACCGCCATAGGCGTCCGAGCGCTGATTCGCAATGGGTGACAGGAACTCATGCAGCAGATATCCATGGGCGGCATGCAGCTCGATGGCCTCGATTCCAAGGCCAATGGCTCGTTTTGTTGCTGCAACAAAAGCGTCTCGAACATTTTGAAGGTCTTGCAGGTCCATTTCCCGCGGCGCCTGCTCCCCAGGAATTTGTGCAATGGCCGAGGGCCCAATGGGTGACCATCCCCCTTGTTCGGGTTTCAAGAGCTGACCCCCCAGCCATGGAAGGGCGCTTGAGCCTTTGCGACCCGCATGCGCAAGCTGGATACAGACTTTTACATTGCCTGGTGCAAGCCTTCGTGCTCGGGCCAAGGTGTTACCCAGGGCCTCTTCTGTCTTGTTGTCCCACAGGCCTAGGCATGCAGGGGTGATTCGTCCCTCTGGTGTAACAGCGGTGGCTTCGATGATGAGCATAGAGGCGCCACTGTTAAGCAGGTTCGTCCAGTGGCTAAGGTGCCAGTCACTGGCCATTCCGTTGTTTGCAGAGTACTGGCACATCGGCGCAACAATGAGTTTGTTGTCGAGCTGAAGTCGCGTGTCATTTCCTTCAGAAGGAAAGGTATAAGGCTGGAAGAGTTGGCTCATAGCGGCGTATTCTAGTCCTTTAACATCTTTCGGTAATTAACCATGACTCTTCCATCCATCGCCCTTGAACGTCTTAATGGCGATCAAGAGCCCCTTGGTAACTATCAGGGCAAGGTCTTGCTTGTGGTCAATGTGGCAAGTCGCTGTGGCTTTACCCCGCAGTACAGTGGGCTTGAGAGTCTTTACCGGAGATACAAAGATCGGGGGCTTGTTGTTATGGGCTTTCCTTGCAACCAGTTCGGCGCACAAGAGCCGGGTACAAGCGCAGACATTGCAAGTTTCTGCGAGAGCCAGTTCCAGGTCAGCTTCCCCATGTTTCAAAAATGCGAGGTGAACGGCCCCGGCACGCATCCATTTTTTGAGTTTCTTAAGGGCTCAGCCCCGGGTGTTTTGGGTACTGAGGGCATTAAGTGGAACTTCACCAAGTTTCTTGTGGATCGCACCGGCGAGGTGCATAAGCGCTACGGGTCCATGGACGCCCCCGACAAGCTTCAGGCCGACATCGAGGCCTTGTTGAAGACCTAGTTTTTGAAGGGGCAATTCAGGCTTAAGGGCCCGCCTGGGATGCGTAGACTTATCAAGTTGTGTCGTTTTAAAACGTTCGGTCAACCCTCCTTAAGGATCCTCTCATGAAAAAAGTACTGTTTGCCGCTGCCTCCATGTTTGCTGCGTCAGTTGCGTTTGCCCACGGCTGCCCCGGCGAGATGAAGAAAATTGATGCTGCCCTGCCTACCGCAAAACTTAGCCAGGCCGACGCCTCGAAGGTCAAAGAGCTTCGTGCCAAGGGTGAAGAACTGCACAAGTCAGGTAAGCATTCCGAGTCCATGGCAACGCTGGGTGAAGCCAAGAAAATGCTTGGTATGTAACAGAGGGGCTATTTGGATTCGATACGAAGTAGGCCGGCGTCGGACGACTCGGTCAGCAGATACAAATAGCCGTCTGGGCCTTGCCGAACATCCCTAACGCGACCGACTTCTCCGACCAGCAAGCGCTCCTCTTTTATAACCTTGCTGTCACGAAGTTCAAGTCTCACCAGGGCTTGTCCCCTAAGCGCGCCGAGAAAGAGGCTGTTCGTCCACGCAGGGAAGTGCGGCCCCGTGTAGAAGGCTAGGCCTGAGGGCGCAATGGAGGGCACCCAGACATGCAAGGGTTGCTCGAGCCCAGCCTTACGAACACCCTCGCCAATGCGGGTGCCGGTGACATAGTTCACGCCGTAGGTAATGGTTGGCCATCCGTAATTGCGGCCAGGCCGAATAATATTTATTTCATCGCCGCCTTGAGGACCGTGTTCATGGGTCCAGAGTTCACCGGTTACGGGATGCAAGGCTGCGCCTTGAATATTACGATTGCCCCGCGAGAACGACTCAGGAAGATAAGCTTTATTGCTAACAAAAGGGTTGTCTGCTGGGATACGCCCATCGTCATGCAGGCGAATAACAGAACCCGCATGGTCGTTGCTTTTTTGAGCGCGCTCTTCGGAGCCTCGATCGCCAAGGGTTAGAAAGACTGTGCCATCACGAGCAAAGACAATACGCCCCCCGAAATGCCTGCCACCGCGCGAAGCCGGCTTCATGCGAAAAATAACCTTAAAGTCGCTTAAGGTGTTGGCGTGAAGTCTGGCGCGGGCAAGCACAGTGCCGGATTCCGACAACCAGCCTGCCTTGGCTCCCTCCGAGTAAGAGAGGTAAACGAACTGGTTCTCACGGTGGTTTGGGTGCACAGCAACGTCAAGTAGCCCGCCCTGGCCATCGACTGCAATGGTGTCAGGCAGTCCCGAGATCGCTACGGGCGCTGACTTGAAGTCGGAGGCAACACGCAAAAGCTGGCCAGTTCGCTCAGTAATAAGAAGGTCACCGTTGGGAAGCCAAGCCACGGACCAGGGTTGGTCAAGACCACTAACCAGACGTTTCACCGTAAAACTGGGGCTCGTCGTTACTGCCTGAGCCTGAGTAAGATCCTTCGAAAAGCTTGGCGCTGCAAGGACACTTTGGCTCGAAAAGAGTAAACAGGCTGACATACAAACAAATGCGATTCCAAGTCGCATACCAAACTCCGTATTTTCAACATTGACTTACTAAGTCTAACGAGAGATTGTTTCCTTATTCCCCTACAGCCCAGCCTTCTCGGCGCGGGTCGGCAGCGCCCCAGAGCTGCCCATCTTTGCGAAGTAATACATGTGTGCCGCTTGTCATGGGGATAAAACGAAGTTCATTCCCGCGCTTATGCAACGCGTCTGCCCGGTCTTCTGGGTAACGCCCCGCTTCGAGTAGGGCAGGGCCATTCATGCTGCCAAGATGCGGCTGCTCGAGTGCCGTCTTGGCAGGTAAGCCCTCATTCATAGTACTGAGTAGCGCCTTGGCAACGTAATGAATAATCAAAGCACCTCCAGCACTGCCGAGTGCCATTTGCGCCCGATGGGTACGGGGGTCAAGGACCAACAGAGGACTCATGGATGAACGGGGTCGCTTATTCGGTTCGACCCGATTGGCAATGGGCTGTCCTTCGTCATCAAAAGGCTTAAAGCTGAAATCTGTAAGCTGATTGTTAAGAAGGAAGCCGTTCACCATAAGCCGCGAGCCAAAGGCCGATTCGATCGAGCTGGTAAGCGCTAAGGCATGTCCGTTGTCGTCCATGATGCTTACATGTGTGGTGCCCGCCTCGACCTGCATGGGCATGGCTCCAAGACCTTGACCGGCCAGGCCCCCTGGCTTGCCGGCTGGCGCTTTGCCAAGACTTTGTTCGCCAATCAAGTTCGCCCTGGACTTTAAATACGAGGGTTCAAGAAGCGCCTGCCAGTCGGGTAGCTTAGAAGAGAAATGACCGGGGTCCGCTACAAATTTGGCGCGATCCGCAAAGGCCAGGCGTGAGGCTTCCAGGAAAAGGTAGTCCCGATCAACCGGCTTCACACCATAGGGGAGTTGTCCAAGAATGCCCAAGATTTGACCAATTGCAAGGGGGCCCGAACTCGGAGGCGGCGGGCCGCAGACACGCAAAGCCGGTCTCGCTAAAGTCTGCTTGAACGTGTCTTGAGTGGGCGGGAGTGTCTTCGGTTGCCAGTTAAAACACAAGGGTTCGCGGCGAAGCGCGTTGTAGTTTTTGAAATCGTCCGGGCTAAGCAGGCCTGGGTTTGTGACGTGACCCCGGACGGCAGCCACAACGGCATTGGCGAGCTCACCTGTATGTAGAAAACCAGGGCCCTCTTGGGCAAGGCCGCGTAAGACTTGGGCTAAGGCGGGGTTACGAAGCAGGTGCCCCACCGGAAAAGGCTCAAGGTTCGAATCATAAAAGTAGGCCCGCGCCTGAGTATCTTTGCGAAGAAATCTGTCTTGCTTGAGCAGAGTATGAAGCCTTTGGCTAATTGGAAACCCCCCTTCGGCAAGTGCAATAGCAGGTTCAAAGAGCCGGGCCCAGGCCAGTCGCCCATGGTCCTTATGGGCGAGGTGCAGCATGGCAATGAGGCCGGGTACGCCTACGGCAAGGCCGCCCACCTTAGCCTTATGAAATGCCATGGGCTGACCCTTGTTCTCGCCTGCGGCTTCCAAAAAGAGAGCCTCGGTCACGCTCTGGGGTGCTGTTTCTCGTCCGTCATAGACTTGAACTGTTTTTCCATTGCTGTAGGTTAGAAAGGCGCCGCCACCAATACCGCTTGATTGCGGCTCGACGAGCCCCAGAACCATCTGGCTTGCGATGGCTGCGTCAATGGCACTTCCCCCCTCGCGTAGCATCAGGGCGCCTGCTTCTGATGCAAGAGGGTGTGCGGTGACAACGGCAAAGCGCTTGAATTGCCAGGCGGGTTTGTCTTGCCAGCCTGAGTCGGCCTCGGGCGCTGTTGAACCCGACGATTGCGCCCACACAGGGTAATGGAAGACAAGCGCGCAAAGGCCGTAAACGCCGTAGAGGGCTACGCTAAAAATCAGAGCACGGAGGTTGCTATGACGTCTCATCGTGCACAGGGCTAGCTTGAACAAAATGCCGAAATTCTCCGCAGGCAATGGGTATTACGTTGGTCTTGCGGATTCGCCGTGCAAGGCGAAGGTCGTCGGTCACCACAAAGGTAAGTGGCCGTGGTGTAGGCGAAGCCTCCCTGAGCATGGCAATGATTTTTCGGTCAGCCCGGTCTTTGCCTTTTCCACCCGAATAGCAGACCTTGAGGCGGGTATGCCGGTCGCAACAGCTTGCCTCGTCGCCATCGAACCAAAGATCGATATGCAGACTCTCGTAACGTACAACCTGATCAAGCAGTCGATGTGTTAGCTGCTCACGTGCCTCGAGGCTTGGCCGCCCCTCTTCAAACCATTGAAGAAATAAAATGGAGAGTCGAAAGAGAAGATTGTGACCGTCCACAACAACCAGGCAGGGCTCGCGTCGTCGCAAAAGCGCATTGAGTTTATTGGCGGGAAGCTTTTCGCTGGGTTCCACGTTCAGTGTCCTAGCCCAGGCCTCTGCCTTCTCAGTGAGGAAGTTCTGCAGAAGCACACCCTCGCTGTAGCGCAGCTGGTTGACACGCATGGCCTTATGAATGGCCGCGCGCTGAACCATGAGGCCTTCGAGCCCCTGCGCATCGCGGACTGCGGCCACAAAAGACAGGCCCAGTGCTGAAGACGTCTCGGGGTCCAGCGGATGCTGGCAAAATGCGGTTTCGGTGCTTGTACTCTCATGGCTCGTCATAGGTCTTCAGTTTAACTGCGGGCCGAGGCCTGCTGGACATACAGGCTTTCGTATCGGCGTAGGCGAGCCAACGATTCAACCCATGCCCCAATAAAAAAGACATTTATGAAACCTGCTGTTGTACTGCTTAGCGGAGGACTTGATTCCGCAACGGTTCTCGCCATTGCTCAGGGCCTTGGCTTTCGCTGTTATGCCATGAGCTTTCGTTACGGACAACGCCATGCTGTTGAGTTGCAGCGGGCTGCGGAAATTGCACAGGCTGCAGCCGTTGCCAAGCACACGATTGTTGATATTGATTTGCGCCAGTTCGGCGGCTCTGCGCTAACCAGCGACATAGAAGTCCCCAAAGGACGTTCCATTGAAGCCATGTATCAATCCATTCCCTCCACCTATGTGCCTGCGCGCAACACCATTTTTCTAAGCTTTGCTTTGGCCTGGGCCGAGACGCTTAACTGCAGCGATATTTTTTTGGGGGTCAATGCGCTGGACTATTCGGGCTACCCCGACTGTCGCCCCGACTACATTGAAGCCTTTGAGGCCATGGCCAACCTCGCGACCCGCTCGGGGACCGAGGATAAACATCGACTTCGTCTGCATGCGCCGCTTATAAATATGACCAAGGCCGACATCATCCGCGAGGGTTGTCGACTCGGTGTCTGACACCTTCGAGTCGGCAAGACATTTGCCGGAGCTTGCTCAGTCACATCCTGAAGCGCGGCGTCACGGCCACAGCTTTAGGGTGTCTTGTCGACTGCCCGCAAGCCTTGGCTCTGGCGAGTTCGCGGGTGCTGAGCTTGATGCCGCAAGTCAGCATCTGCGGGACGTTACTCAGTCCATAAGTTATCAAGATCTCAACACGCTTTTTGAGAGTCCCAGCAATACTCATCTCGCTGCCTGGTTCTGCGAAAAGCTTAGAGCGATTGAACCTCAAGCCCTTGAGCTGGCGAGTACTCCAGACCAAGGTGTGGTGCTGCAGCCTTCAGCAGACAAAGCAGCGCAGGCTTACGCCTGGAGGCGCTTCAGTTTTCAGGCTGCGCACCGGCTACCCCACGTGCCTGCCGGGCATAAGTGCGGCAATATGCACGGCCACGGGTTTGAGGTTGTGTTGCATGTGGCGCTGCCGGGCCCAGGCAACTCCCACTCCGCACTTGAGCTTTCAGCAACAAACGAGGCCGTTGGTGCCGCATGGGCGCCCTTGAAGTAACAACTGCATTATGGCTGCCTCAACGACATTCCAGGGCTTGAGAATCCAACCAGCGAACAAATCGCGTGTTGGCTTTGGTCGTAGCTTGTACAAAAACTGCCTGGCCTGCAGCTTGTCACCGTTTACGAGAATGCAAGCTGCGGTTCCATCTTTGATGGCGAACAGGTGCGTATCTGGAAGGAACTCAGCATGGACAGTGCACTGACCTTAAGGCATGCGCCGCAAGGTGACGGTCGGCGCCGTCTGCATGGCCATACCTATGTTCTGCGTCTTCACCTGGCGGGCCCCCTTGATGAGGTTTTGGGCTGGACAGTGGATTTTGGCGATGTCAAAGATTTGTTTCAGCCGATCTTTAAGCGGTTTGATCACAAGCCTCTGCACGAGATTGAAGGGCTTAACGACTGCGATACCGTGAGCCTTGCCAAATGGCTTCAGGCCGAGTCGTCGGGGTTGTTACCTGCGCTTAATCGTATTGATTTGTATCCCACGCGTCAGCAGGGCGTCATTCTGAGCTGGGGTTCGAAGGCGCCCGCACTTTCGGTTTGACACCAGAAGCCACCCAGACGAGAAGGTCATGACGTACTCAGTCAAAGAGATTTTTTACACGCTGCAGGGTGAGGGCGCTCAGGCAGGTCGCCCCGCTGTCTTTTGCAGGTTTGCGGGCTGTAACCTTTGGTCGGGCCTCGAGCGCGACAGGGCGCAGGCAGCCTGCAATTTTTGCGATACCGACTTTGTGGGTACGGATGGTCCCAGAGGTGGAAAATTTGCATCGGCCGATGGCCTTGCCCTTGCCATTGCCTCGCAGTGGCCGTCAACAGACACTGTCAGCGGTGGCCGTCGGTATGTTGTTTGTACGGGTGGGGAGCCCTTGTTGCAATTGGATGAACCACTTATTGATGCCCTGCATCGCCACGGCTTCACCATTGCCGTGGAGACCAATGGAACCCTTCCGGTTCCTTGGGGTGTTGATTGGGTCTGCGTGAGCCCGAAGGGGTTGAACCCGTTACAACAAAATTCAGGCCATGAGTTAAAGCTTGTCTTTCCTCAGCCCATGGTTGACCCCGCTACTTTTGAGCCACTTGCCTTCGACCAGTTTTTCCTTCAGCCCATGGACGGTCCAGCACAGGCTGCCAACACGCGCGCGGCCATCGACTACTGCAAGGCCCACCCCCAATGGCGACTGTCCATACAAAGCCACAAGGTCTTGAATATTCCTTAGCATTTGCCAATAGTTCTTGTTAGTCCTCATTAGTCCCCTCAGCCCTCACCATTCCCTTGGCCGGCTTTGGAGCAGTACTATGGGGGTCGAGCCCGCAGACCATGCAATGTCCAAGGGTGACGACAATAAAGAGTAAGGAGACTGAAGAACCATGGCAGATCAATCAAAAAGCAGCAACTGGCGATTCGAGACCAAGGCCGTGCATGCAGGCTTTGCGGGTGACCCCACAACCAAGGCCGTCGCGACACCTATTTACCAGACTGTGGCCTATGCCTTTGACAACACGCAACATGGGGCAGACCTTTTCGACCTAAAGGTCATGGGTAACATCTACACCCGCATCATGAACCCGACGCAGGACATGCTTGAGCAACGGGTGGCTGCGCTTGAAGGTGGTATTGCCTCCCTTGCTCTGGCCTCGGGTCAGGCCGCCATAACCTATGCCATTCAGACCATTGCCGAGGCGGGGGACAACATTGTTTCAGCGGCCACCCTTTATGGCGGAACGTACAACTTGTTTGCCCACACCATGCCGCAATACGGCATTCAGGTGCGGTTTGCCGACTATCGAAAGCCGGAGTCGTTTGAGACGCTGATTGATTCAAAGACCAAGGCTATTTACTGCGAGACCATCGGTAACCCCTTAGGGAACGTCACCGATATTGGCCATCTGGCAGACATTGCCCACCGGCATGGTGTTCCGTTGATTGTTGATAACACCGTGCCAAGCCCCTACCTTTGTCGTCCCATTGAGCATGGCGCCGACATTGTGGTTCACAGTCTTACAAAATACATGGGTGGTCATGGGACGTCTGTGGCAGGTGCCATTGTTGATAGCGGCAAGTTCCCGTGGGCTGAGCATAAAGAGCGTTTCCGCAGACTCAATGAGCCCGATGTCAGTTACCACGGCGTGGTTTACACCGAGGCGCTGGGACCTGCAGCATTTATTGGTCGCGCGCGTGTAGTTCCGTTGCGTAACACGGGTGCAGCCATAAGCCCATTTAATGCCTTTCAGATCATGCAGGGTATTGAAACCCTTCCTTTGCGCATGGACCGCATTTGTGCAAACAGTCTTGCAGTGGCTAACTTTCTTTCAAGCCACCCCAAGGTGCACTGGGTGAATTACGCGGGCCTTTCGAATCATGCGGACCACGCGCTTGTGAAGAAGTACATGAATGGGCGTGCGAGTGGCATTCTGAACTTTGGTTTAAAGGGCGGACGAGAGGCAGGTGCGCGATTCCAAGATGCGCTTACCTTGTTTACTCGACTTGTGAACATTGGTGACTGTAAATCGCTCGCCTGTCACCCGGCGACCACCACGCATCGTCAGCTTGGTCCTGAGGAACTTAAGGCCGCGGGTGTTTCGGAAGACATGGTGCGGTTGTCTTTGGGTATTGAGCACCAAGACGATCTTATCGAGGACCTGAGTCAGGCGCTTGCTGCGGCTTAGGGGCTTATAAGGAAGGCCTCGTTTCAGTCGAGGCCTTCTTTCAGATCATTTATAAGAGTCTAGGCGAGGGTCTCCGACAAATGCACCAGTGTCTGCCCGCGGGCACGCGCGGCCGTGGGCTGATGCCAAGAGGGGCGCTGCCAACAGTTAAAGCCGTGGTCAACATCGGGATGGGTAATGACCCGAACATTGTCTCGGCCCGAAAACACCTTGCGAACGGACTCAACAGCCGAGTTGGGAATGTAACTGTCCTTCGCAGCGAAGTGAAAGAGCAGGGGGCAGCTGATATCAGAGGCGAGGCCAAGATGGTCGTGAATACCACCACCGTAGTAGCAGACCGCCGTATCAACGCCTGCCCTTGCTGCGGCCACATAAGAAAGTAGCCCTCCCATACAAAAGCCAACCGATCCAACCAGGCCCGAGCAGGAATCGAAATGCCTCACCGCCTCTACAGCACGTTGCAGATCAGAGCCGGTTCGATGGATAGTAAGAGCCCCAAGAAGTGCGAGCCCCTTCTCAAAGCCTTCTGCCGTGTAACCAAGTTCAATTCGCGGAGCCTGACGCCAAAAAATATCCGGTGCAACGACCAGGTAACCATCCGCAGCGTACTGGTCGGCCACCGCTCTTATATGCTCGTTGACACCAAATATTTCCTGCACAAGCAGTAGGCCTGGTCCACGCCCCGCGGGGGGGTGGCTGATATAAGCTTCAAACTGACCTCCATCGGAACTCGCAACCGATATCCATTCACTCGACATCACGCACCCTCCCTTCACGAAAATGACAGTTTCCTTACCTATTCAAGGCATTCGCACCGATCTTGCAACGGACCTGCGAAATAGTGACATGTTCCGGCCGAGTCTTCTACTGTCTGTAATTATTGGCTTGGTTGGCTTTTTTTTGAGTGTGGGTCAGACGAGTGCCCAGGCTGGCAAGGTTGATCAGGCAGCTAAGGCATTGGAGCCTCAACTGAAAATTGGGGGTCTGCTCTGGGATGTGCATGAGGTCACGGTGGGTAGCCTCAAGCGCTTCGTCAAGGCCACGGGCTTTCAGAGTCAAGCCGAGCGGGAGGGGGGGCTTCATTTATGAGGCGGGCTGGACTAAGAAGCCAGGCTGGACTTGGCAAGCCCCTTTTGGCGTGCCGGCGGCCGACAACGAGCCTGCGGTCCATCTCAACTTTTCGGAGGCCCAGGCTGTCTGTAAGTTCTTTAACAAGCGTCTTCCAACCGATAAGGAATGGGTGGAGGCCGCCTACCTTGAACAGAGGGCCAGTCCACCTGCAGGGTTTGTAACGGGCAGGCGCTATGTCTACCCTTCGGGCGATTCACCGGAAGGTGCTCCCTGCCTTCGTGGCTGTGGGTCTTATAAGGGGCTCGCGCCGCAAGGCAGTCTCTGGCAAGGCGATGGCCATGTGGCCGTTCGGACCACGCGGCCCGGCGTGAATGGTCTGTGGGATATGGGTGGTAATGTCTGGGAGTGGGTGGACTCTGGGAAAGGGTCTGAGCGCGTTACCCGAAGTGCCTCTTGGTGGTATGGCCCGGAGCGCCAAAAGGAGTCCGACCTGGCAACAAAACCTGTGGACACTCGTGTCGCTTACATTGGCTTTCGTTGCGTCCAAATGCCGTCCCAGTAAGTCGTTACACTAGACCTATCGTAAACCCTAGGTCGCCTAGAAAAGTGTCTCTATGCCTTCACTAATACCCCAATCATGGCCCCGACGCATAGCACTGCTTGTGGTTGTTATTGCCTTGCTCGTGGGGGTCGTGCAGTGGATGAAACCCCCGGTGGTTCAGACCACGCCTGTGGTCTCGGTTTTCCCCTCGCAGGCTTTATCAGTTCTAAATGCAAGCGGCTATGTGGTTGCTCAACGCAAGGCTGCGGTCTCAACCAAGGCAAGTGGCCGGCTTGAATGGCTTGGCGTGGCCGAGGGTTCGTCGGTGCAAGAGGGCGATGTCATCGCAAGGCTCGAAAGCACAGAGCTTCAGGCTCAGCTGAATCAGGCCAAGGCTCAGGTAGGGCTTGCGCAGGCTGAACTCTCTGACGCACAAAGGGCCTTCGAACGGTCCAAGTCTTTGCTCGCGAAAAACTACATATCAAAGGCCTCTCATGACTCGGCACTGGCCCGTCTTGAAAAGGCTTCAGCCTCTGTCAATGCGGCAAGGGCAGCTCAGCAGGTTTCGCAGGCCGCCCTGTTGCAGGCCGAGATTCGTGCTCCCTTTGACGGAGTGGTTTTAACAAAGAACGCCAACGTGGGTGACAACATCACCCCCTTTTCGTCGGCGGCAGACACTAAGGGTGCGGTTGTGGTCATGGCAGACATGTCCACGCTAGAGGTTGAAGCAGACGTCTCCGAGTCGAGCACGGCAAAAATTCTCATTGGTCAGCCTGTTGAAATCGGGCTCGATGCCATTCCAAACGAGCGTTTTCCAGGCAAGGTTGCTCGTATGGTGCCAACCATCGACCGCGCGAAGGCAACGCGACTGGTTAAGCTGCAGTTCGACCAGATCGACCCGCGCATTCTTCCTGATATGGCTGCTAAGGTGTCATTCCTTCAGCGTCCACTTAAGCCCGAGGAGCGGCTTCCTCAGATCATGATTAATCGCGCGGCGGTCATCGAGCAAGACGGGAGGTGGAAAGCCTTCCGTGTGGTGGATGACAAGTTAGAAGCCATCGATTTACAGTTGGCCGAGCCGCCTGCGGGTGACCTGGTTGCAGCACCCATGCTCAAGGTGGGTGAAACCATCGTGCTTCGACCTTCGGCCGGACTTCGTTCGGGTCAATCGGTTCGAAGGATTACAGGGTCGTGATTCGTATACGTCACTTAGGCAAGTCGTATCGACGAGGTGACCAGGATGTTACGGTGCTCGATGACCTGAGCCTCGATGTTGCCCAGGGGGCGTTCCTTGCCCTCATGGGCCCCTCCGGGTCGGGTAAGAGCACCTTGCTCAATCTTATTGCTGGAATTGATCGGCCAACTAAGGGCTCCATTGAGATTGATGGTCTCGACATTGTGAATTTGTCGGATTCCCAACTGGCCGCCTGGCGCGCCGAGAATGTTGGCTTTATCTTTCAGTTCTACAACCTCATTCCCGTGCTTACCGCTTACGAAAATGTTGAACTGCCCTTGCAGCTTACAACCGTGCCTGCAGCTGAGCGCAAGCAGCGTGTCGAGCAGGCGCTTGCCCAAGTGGGGCTCTCTGATCGTATGGGCCATCGGCCCAATGAGCTTTCGGGTGGGCAGCAGCAGCGGGTTGCCATTGCTCGTGCACTTATAACCAGTCCCTCGCTCATTGTTGCCGATGAACCTACAGGTGACCTCGACCGTGTCTCGGGGGAGGAGGTTTTGAAGATGCTCCAGCGTCTCAATACGGATCAAGGAAAGACCATTCTTATGGTGACCCATGACCCCAAGGCAGCAAGCTATGCCGGCGCCATGGTCCATCTCGACAAGGGGCAGCTTGAGTCGCAGCCCGCGGCCGCCTAGGCAGCCATGATGGACTGTGCCTTAAAGTTAGCCGACAGGGTGTACTCAAGACTCCATGCTTATTCTTAAGCTCCTCTTCCTTAATATCTGGCGCAATCGAATGCGCTCGTTGCTGACCTTTATTGGTCTGCTTGTGGCCGTGCTTGCCTTTGGTCTTCTCTCAACGGTCGTGAAGGCCTGGTATGCAGGTGCCGAGGCAGCAAGCGAGGCAAGGCTAATCACTCGCAGCTCCATTTCCCTTATTTTTCCCCTGCCTCTGAATTATGGGGAGCGTATTCGCGGTATTGACGGCGTGGAGCGCATGACCTACTCACGTTGGTTTGGTGGTGTTTACAAAGACACCCGTAACTTCTTCCCGCAGTTTGCGGTGGACCCACCGACTTACTTTGAGATCTACCCCGAGTACATGCTCTCCGATGACGAGCGCGCAGCCTTTTATCGAGACCGCCGCAGTGCTGTTGTGGGCCGTAAGCTCGCGCAAGAGCATGGCTTTAAGGTGGGCGATCTTGTTACGCTAAGGGGCCAGATCTTCCCGGGCCAGTGGGAGTTTTTGATTGCCGGTATTTACGACGGCAAGGAAGAGAAGACCGACACGGGAAAGATGTACTTTCATTGGGCCTATCTGAATGAAGAGGTCAAGAAGCGCAACATTAATCGCGATGCCGATTCAGTGGGCGTTTTTATCACCAGCGTTCCTGACCCCTCGAGGGCCGCCGAGGTGGGTATGGCCATCGATGCGCTTTTTACTAACTCACCCAAAGAGACACTGACAGAGACCGAGCAGGCCTTTCAGCTTGGCTTTGTTGCTATGACTGAGGCCATCGTGGTGGCCATTCGTGCGGTCTCGTTTGTTGTGATTCTCATCATCATGGCGGTGATGGCCAATACCATGTCCATGACGGCACGCGAGCGCACACCGGAGTACGCCACGCTTAAGGCACTTGGGTTCTCACCGCGATTCGTAGCCGGTTTGGTGTTTGCTGAGTCCATGCTTCTTGCAGTTCTTGGTGGGCTCACAGCCCTTGTTCTCACTTACCCAGCGGCCTGGGCCTTTCAAGCCTCAACGGGCAATATGTTCCGGCACTTTGCTGTTTCTTTCGATACGAGCCTGATGCAGCTCGGCGCTGCGCTTGCAACTGGGCTGGTTGCAGCCGTCTTCCCCTGCATACGCGCCTACCGCATTCGTATTGTCGAGGGCCTTCGGGCCATTTAATTTAGTCTGCCACCCCATGGCAAAGGCCCTCTTTTCGGTTCCCCTCAGCTATAGCCTTCGCAACCTTTGGGTGCGTCGATTAACAACAAGCCTGACCGCGATGGGTATGGCCTTGGTGGTCTATGTTTTTGCGGCTGTGTTGATGCTTGATGCTGGACTTAAGCAAACCCTTGTAAGCACGGGCGAAGCGGACAACATGGTTGTCACTCGAAAGGGATCTGTCACCGAGGTGCAGAGCTCCATCGACCGAGGCCAGGCCAATATCGTTACGCAGTTTCCCGAGGTGGCTATGAACCTCGAGGCCCTGGCCTCTCGTGAAACGGTGGTCCTCGTTAACCTAAAGAAGCTTGAAACGGGCAGGCCCTCCAACGTGGTGATCCGCGGCCTCGATCATCAGGGCATTGGGATGCGCAGGCAGGTGGAAGTGATTGACGGACGGCTCTTTAGGCAAGGATCGAACGAAATCATCATTGGCCAGGCCACTGCGAAGCAGTTTGCCGGCATGGCCATTGGGGAGTCGGTGCGGTTTGGAGGGCGAGACTGGCGTATTGTGGGTCACTTCAATGGCGGTCGCAGTGGTTTTGATAATGAGATATGGGCCGATGGCGAGATGCTGCGCCAGTCATTTCGTCGAACCACTTATTCCTCGGTGATTGTGCGACTGATGGACCCTAGTCAGGCCGATGATTTTCGCTCTCGGGTCGAGGCCGACCCGCGACTTCCACTTCAGGCCAAAACAGAGCGCCAGTATTACGAAGACCAGAGCGAGACGCTTTCACGCTTTATCCGAATTCTTGGACTCACACTTACGGTTATTTTCTCCATCGGAGCCGTCATTGGTGCGACCATCACCATGCAGGCTGCTGTTGCCACACGAGTCAATGAAATTGGAACACTGCGGGCTCTTGGTTTTCAACGAGGGGCAATATTGCTTGCCTTTCTTGCCGAGTCGGTTTTTCTTGCTTTGGTCGGTGGAGCGGTTGGACTTGCCCTCGCGAGTCTTATGCAGCTCACCGAGTTTTCAACTACGAACTTTCAAAGTTTTTCGGAGCTCTCTTTTGGTTTCTATCTCACACCAGGCATTGTCTTCCAAAGCCTTGCTTTCTCCGTGTTTATGGGGGTTCTAGGAGGAATGGCCCCTGCGATACGTGCCTCGCGAATTGCCATTGTGGAGGCCCTGCGTGCAGCCTAAGCTTCGACTTGCTTTTGCCTTACGGCTTGCCTGGCGCGATCTTCGCTCGGGCGCGATGTCGCTCATGCTTGCGGCCATTGTGATCTCAGTGGCAGCCATCGTCTCGGTGGGTGTTCTTGCTAATCGAGTGGAGTCAGCGCTATTTGCTGATGCGCGTGGAAGTCTTGGCGCTGACCGGCTTTTGGTTTCCGACCGAAGCCTTCCTAAAGAATGGATAGAAATCGCTAAGGCGAATGGTTTGAGAATGGTTCAAGGTAGCCAGTTTCCCAGTATGGTTGTGGCCGGTGGTCGCAACCAATTGGTTTCGGTGAAATCGGTGGAGCAGGGCTACCCACTGCGCGGAAGCCTTCAGGTTCGAGGTTCGCAGGGCCTGGTTTTGAACCCGTTTATTGCAGCAGGTGAGGTCTTCGTTGACGAGAGCCTAGTGGGTCGACTCGGTCTGTCGCTCGGCGACAGCATCCAGCTTGGCGATCGTTCCTATCGCATTGGCGGCATCGTCGAGTTCGAGCCTGACCGTGGCATGAACTTTGTGAACATTTCGCCCCGCGTGCTTATGCGTCACGATGATCTTCTTGCATTAAACCTTTTAGGGCCTGGCAGTCGAGTACGCTTTCGACTCTGGCTTGGAAGTGATGATCCAAAAGCGCTGGAGTCATTCGACAAGGCCATTGAAGGTCGTATCAAGGCGGGCCAGCGCTTTGAGACCATCGAGAACGCGCGTCCGGAGTTGCGTGACGCACTCGATCGAGCAACAAGTTTCCTTGCCCTTGCTGCCATGGTCTCTGTCCTTACGGCCTCCGCCGCCATGGCCCTCTCAGGTCGTAGGCTCGGCCTTCTTTATACACAGCGGCTTGCGGTCATGAAGGCCATGGGTGCGACACGCGGATTACTGCTTAGCTACTGGCTCGGTCTCTTGGTGGGCATGGTACTTGTGGCCTGGGTGCTTGGAACCAGCGCCGGGCTTTTGTTGCAGGGCATCGGCAGTCATGTGCTCAACGAATTGTTCGGGTCAAGCCTGGGGCTTTCGGGATTCTTCGCATGGCTTCCCGTCCTTCAGGCTTTGGCCCTAAGCCTTGGCATGACGCTTCTTTTTGTTGGGCGGGCTGTTTGGAAGGCATTACGTGCGCCGGTCTGGCAGAGCCTACGACCCTCTGACTCGCCGTCTTTGGCCGCAAGAGGCTCGGGCGGAGTCCTTGCTAGTGCGGGTTTTGCGGGGCTGGTACTTCTGGGTATGACCCTTCTTTTATGGATGGGCAGTGGCGATCTTGAGCTCGCAGCCTATACATCTGTCGGCTTGTCGGTCTTTGGTCTTCTTCTTTTTTCCATCCTATGGGTGGGCTTTCGTCTTACCGCCGCAGGCCTGTCGACCATGCCTCATTTGGGCTGGACCTTAACTAGTCTGCAACGAATTTTAAGTCGCCGAGGCGCGGGTCTGATTGTGCAGGTCCTTGGGCTTTGCCTGGCCATGTCAGCACTGTTGCTTTTGGCTTTTCTTAGGCAAGACCTTCTTCAGGCCTGGGGCAGAAGCCTTCCCCAGGATGCACCCAACCGGTTTCTGCTCAACATTCAGCCTGGTCAAGAGACAAAGGTAGGTGCCATTCTTGAGTCCGCAGGTATTCAGCAAGCTGCCTTCTACCCCATGGTAAGGGGTCGGCTTGTCAGTATTAACGACCGGCCTGTGGGGCCCGATGACTTTGACGATCAACGCGCGCAACGGCTGTTGGATCGTGAGCTGAACTTGTCGTACGGCAGTGTCCCTTCTTACAACGTCATTCGCACGGGAAGGGCAATTGAGCCTCAAGCCAATGAGGTCTCGGTGGAGTCAGGCATTGCGCGTACCTTGGGCCTCAAGGTGGGTGACCGGCTCGGTTTTGATATCTCGGGGGAGGCCGCCTGGGCGAGGGTGACAAGCCTTCGCGACCTTCGTTGGGATTCCATGCAGGTGAACTTCTTCATGATTCTTTCGCCGGCGGTGCTGCAAGAGATGCCAAAGACCTTCATCACCTCTTTTCATCTTCCTCCAGGGCCTCAGGCGGCGGGGCTTAACCAGAGTCTCACCAGTCGCTTTCCAGGGGTGAGCCTTATTGATCTTGACGCCATGATTAGTCAGGTGCGTCGCATGCTTGAGCAGGTGATTGGCGCGGTACAGGCGCTCTTTATGTTCAGCCTTGCCTCTGGGGTTCTGGTGCTCTGGGCCGCACTTTTGGCCAGCCGGGATGAGCGGATACGCGAGGCCACGCTCCTACGAGCCCTGGGTGCGCCTCGTGCGCGCCTTGTGTCTCGGCAGGCCATTGAGTTGTTGCTGGTTGGGGCGGTTGCGGGGTTTGCCGCGGGCCTGGTTGCCCAGCTCCTCGGTAGCCTTTTGGCAGAACAGGTCTTCGATCTACCCGTTCCTTTCCGGCTTACCTGGCCGTTTATTGGCGCTTTGGTGGGTAGCCTTGTGAGCCTCGGTGCGGGCTGGATTGCGCTGCGTCAGGTTTTATCAACACCACCCATACTGGCCTTTCGCAGGTTACAGGCCTAGGTCCCTCCAAACACAGATGATTTCGCATCGCGAAATTGTCATTTCGCATGGTGAAAGATTGTGTTGCGTAGCCGCATGGTTTTATTTCAAATTTTGTCTTTTTATTTCGCAATACAAAAAGTCCATTTAACTCATTGTTTGTAATGAAGAAAAAATAACCAAATAAGATCGTAAAAACCCTAATGCGAAGCAGCAGAGCCCCTACCATAGTCTCACGAACTTTTTACTTTTCTCTTGATTAAAGGAGTTGACCTATGAATGCACGTGAGCAGGCTGCCCAGCAGCTTCAGAAAGATTGGTCCGAGAATCCCCGTTGGAGGGGCATCAAGCGTGGCTATACGGCCGAAGATGTGATTCGTCTGCGCGGCTCAATGCAGCCCGAGCATACGCTGGCAAAGCGTGGTGCTGAGAAGCTTTGGAATCTCGTCACCACCGAGCCTTTTGTAAATTCCTTGGGCGCCCTTACGGGTAACCAGGCCCTTCAGCAGGCCAAGGCAGGTTTAAAGGCTGTTTATTTGTCCGGCTGGCAGGTGGCTGGCGATGCCAATCTGTCGGGCGAGATGTACCCCGACCAGTCACTTTATCCCGCTAACTCAGTGCCCAGCGTGGTTCGCCGCATAAACAACACGTTCACCCGCGCCGACCAGATTCAATGGTCGGAGGGCAAGAACCCCGAGGACGAGGGCTACGTCGATTACTTCCTTCCCATCGTGGCCGACGCGGAGGCAGGCTTTGGCGGAGTGCTCAACGCCTTTGAACTCATGAAGTCCATGATTGACGCAGGCGCGGCCGGCGTGCATTTTGAAGACCAGCTTGCTTCTGTCAAAAAATGTGGTCACATGGGTGGAAAGGTTCTTGTCCCCACCCGCGAGGCTGTGGCAAAACTTGTAGCAGCTCGGCTTGCTGCCGACATCATGGGCGTGCCCACGGTACTGCTGGCCCGAACTGATGCGGAGGCCGCCGACCTTGTGACCTCCGACATTGATGACAACGACAAGCCCTTCTTAACGGGTGAGCGCACGGTGGAGGGCTTCTTCCGTGCCCGCAACGGTCTTGACCAGTCGATTGCGCGTGGTCTTGCCTATGCGCCTTATGCCGACATGATCTGGTGCGAAACAGGTACCCCCGATCTCGCCTACGCGCGCTCGTTTGCAGAAGCCATTCATAAGCAGTTCCCTGGCAAGATGCTTGCCTACAACTGCTCGCCTTCGTTTAACTGGAAGAAGAACCTTGATGACGCAACCATCGCAAAGTTTCAGCGCGAGCTTGGCGCCATGGGGTACAAGTTCCAGTTCATTACACTGGCCGGCTTCCATGCCTTGAACTACTCCATGTTCAACCTGGCACATGGCTATGCTCGTGAGAATATGACCGCCTTTGTTGAGCTGCAGCAGGCCGAGTTCGCGGCCGCTGAGCGTGGCTTCACCGCTGTGAAGCATCAGCGTGAGGTGGGTACAGGCTACTTCGATGCGGTTACGACGACGATCGAGCGCGAGGCTTCGACGGCAGCCCTGAAGGGCTCGACCGAGGACGAGCAGTTCTTTGATACGCGGTCTGAGATAAAGAAGGTTGCCTAACAGTCTTTATTGTTTTTAAAGGTTGTGAGGGCAGGAGGGAGACTTTAAAGTGGGGGGCCAAGACCCCCCTTTTTTTTGCCTGATCCAATGGCGTCTGGACTAGTTTTTTAAACAGCCAGGGTAGGGCTTCGTCGCATAACGCCTGCAGTCCGAAGGGCGGAGTAAAGACAAGAACGTGGCTGCCCGTCAGACCAAGGCCATCCAATGCTGCAGGCTGAACACAAAGATCAATACGTAGTTTTTCGCCAGCAAGTGCTTGAAGCCGCTTAAGCAGTCGTTCAACATCGTAACGAGCAATCATAGGAATCCAGACGACAAAGCAGGTGTTCGACATACGCTGAAGGCCGTCACGAACCATGACGAAGGTACGCTCATAGTCGCGTTTGTCCTCGTAAGGAGGGTCGACCAAAAACATGGCTCGCTTTGAAACTGTGGGCAAGAGCGACATCACCGACTGAAAACCATCGCTACGAAAAGACTTCACACGACGGCCGTAGTCCGAAAGGTTGTTCTGAAGAAGAGGGTGGTCCGAGGGGTGCATTTCGTAGGCATAAAGCAGATCGTGCGACCTGAGTGAACGCGCAAGCATCACCGGCGATCCGGGTAGCCACTCAAGCGATCGGCTTGAGTTAAAGCCTGCAACAAACTGAAGATAGTCCTGAACCAATTCCGGCATCTGGGCTGTGCGATAAGGCCAGAGCTTGGCAAGCCCGGTGGGAAACTCCCCTCGGCCGCGCATGAGCGCCTCACCAATTCGATAAAGCCCCGAACCGGCATGCGAATCGACAACCATCACGGCCGCCTCTTTTTGCTGCATCAGCTTAAGGCAGCCCAATGCAAGGGCATGTTTAATAACATCGGCATGATTGCCGGCATGAAAGGCGTGGCGATAAGCGAACATGGCCTAGTATTCCACGGGAATGGGGTCAAGGCTGCGCCAGAGGAACCAGCTGGCAACGGTGCGGTACGGCCGCCAGGTCTCCGAGAGCAGTTTTGCCTGGCTACGATCCTTGTTATACAGCCGCTCAATGGCCTTAAGCAGTCCAAGGTCGGCTAGGGCAAAGACATCAGGGCGTCGCAGGCAAAACATTAAAAACATCTCGGCTGTCCACGGGCCTATGCCAGGCCTCGCCACCAGGCATTGAATTACCTCGTCATCGGTCATGGCGGAAAAAGACAAATCAAGATCTTTGTTCTCCGCAAACCATTGGCTGAGGTTAAGCAGGTAAGCGGTCTTACGTGCCGAGAGCCCAGCCTCGCGAAGGGACTCACCTTTGGCTAGAGCAGCCTGCGGGGTCACCGGCTTGCCAAGCTGTGCCTCAAGTCGCGTCCAGATCGTGTTGGCAGCGGCAACCGAAATCTGTTGCCCCACAATGGATCGCATAAGGGTCTCATAGGGTGCGCCACGACTGCGTAGGAAGGAACCCGGGTATGCTTGGATAAGTTCGCACATCACGGGGTCCTTTTCGCTTAGGTCATTCAGTGCGTCCTTCCAGTAGTCGGGCGCTGATTGACCTAAGGTGGTGCGGATGTCTGCCTTGGCTTTGGGCATTCGTGCCTTTTCCTGGTGCGTTGCTCTTGTTTTCTGAGCCAAGTATCGCAGAAGCCCTGTGCGTTGCAGGCTTGGCACATGGCTTGCTGAAAGCCATAAGGAAAAAGGTAGAACCATTCATGTCCGAGTCACGATCTCCCGCTTTTATTGACGAACTACTTGAAATCATGCCGGGTGGTGCAGCGGGTCTTGGTTCGGCTACACCCTTTGCGCACAGCAAGGTTTTCTGGCAGTGGCTTGCCGATCAGCCGAAGTCTGCGCTTGAGAAGGCACAACAAGATGCCGACCTGCTCTTTCGTCGCGTAGGCATTACTTTTAATGTGTATGGGGACGAGGCAGGCGCCGAACGGCTTATTCCTTTCGATCTCATTCCGAGAATTCTTCCGAATGCCGAGTGGAAAAAACTTGAGCGTGGTCTTGTGCAAAGAGTTCAGGCCTTGAATGCTTTTCTTCAAGACATTTACTCCGAGCAGCGCATCCTTAAAGAAAAGAGGATCCCCAAAGAGCTCATTTTAGGCAATGAGCAGTACCGCAAGCAGATGCAAGGTGTTCGTCTTCCGCGATCGCTTTGGGCCCATATTGCAGGCGTTGATTTGGTGCGGGCTGGCGAGGGAGACTTCTTTGTTCTTGAAGATAACCTACGTGTTCCCTCGGGCGTCTCCTACATGATCGAGAACCGTAAAGTTATGATGCGGCTCTTTCCAGAACTCTTCTCCCTAAATAAAGTTGCGCCGGTTGAGCACTATCCGGATCTTTTGCTAAAGACACTGCGCTCTGTTTCCCCAGAGGGTGTTGAGAACCCTACAGTGGTTGTTTTGACGCCGGGCATCTTCAATAGCGCGTATTTCGAGCACTCGTACCTGGCCCAACAGATGGGCGTAGAGCTTGTTGAGGGCCAGGATCTTTTTGTCAAGGGCGACCGTCTCTATTCCAAAACAACATCGGGACCACGACGTGTGGATGTCATCTACCGACGTGTTGACGACGACTACCTTGACCCAAGCTGCTTTCGTTCCGACTCTGCCCTTGGAGTGCCTGGGCTTGTTGAGTTGGTGCAAAAGGGAGGTGTCACCCTTTGCAATGCCATTGGCACGGGTATTGCCGACGACAAGGCGGTTTATCCCTTTGTGCCCGAGATGATTCGGTTTTATTTGGGGGAGGAGCCGCTGCTTCAGAATGTGCCAACCTATCTCTGCCGAAGAAAGAAAGAGCTCGAGTTTGTTCTGGCCAACCTTGAAAGCCTGGTGGTAAAGGAGGCGCAGGGCTCGGGGGGCTACGGTATGCTTATAGGCCCCAAGGCATCCAAGGCCCAGCTCGATGACTTCCGTGCGCGGCTCAAGGCCCACCCCAGTCGCTACATTGCCCAACCCACCCTTGCCCTTTCAACCTGCCCAACGCTTGTGAATGAGGGTATTGCCCCTCGCCACGTCGACCTGCGGCCTTTTGTGCTCTCAGGCAAGTCGGTGTCGATGGTGGCAGGGGGCCTGACTCGCGTAGCGTTAAAGCGCGGCTCTCTTGTGGTCAACTCCTCGCAAGGTGGGGGCACAAAAGACACCTGGGTATTGCATCGTGCTTAGTCGACTCGCCGATCATCTGTTCTGGATGTCGCGCTACATTGAGCGCGCAGAAAATACTGCTCGCATGCTGGATGTTCAACTGCAGGCTGCCATGCTGCCCAGCGAAGCCAGTTCTATTAACGCGCAGTGGAAGACCCTGCTTGACCTAAACGAGCTTCAAGAGGCCTACGACAAGCGCTATGCCAAGCTCTCGGCCGACAAGGTCTTGCGCTTTATGCTTGTCGACAGCTCCAACCCCTCGAGCATCTTTAACTGCCTTGAGCGTGCTCGAGAGAATGCAAGGGCGGTCCGTGGTGTGCTAACCACCGACATCTGGGAGGTGGTCAATAACATCTGGCTAGAAGCCCGCAGCATGGTGAAAGATGGAAGTTTTGTGAAAGACCCTGCGCGAGTCTTCGAGTGGGTGAAGCTTCAGTCGCACCTATTTCGTGGTGTCACGATTGGAACTATGTTGAAGGACGAGGCCTTCTACTTTGTGCGTACAGGCACATTTTTAGAGCGGGCCGATAACACCGCCCGGATTCTAGACGTGAAGTATTTGATGGTGCAGGAGGACTTCGAAGAACGGGCAGACTTTTACTTCTGGTCCTCGCTTCTCCGTTCGGTATCGGCCTACGAAATTTATCGAAAGGTTTACCGCGACAGCTTCACACCGGTACGAATTGCTGAGCTGCTTATTCAGCGAGGTGACATGCCACGTTCTCTTATTGCCTGCCTTGATGAACTGTTGGTGAATCTAAGCCATGTCAGTAGCCCGGGGCGACAGAAGGCCCTCAAGCAGGCTGGACGTATACGCTCAAATCTTGAGTACTTAAGCATTGATGAAAGCTTTCAAGAGCAGATGCACGAGTTCTTAAAACAGTTTGTGACACAAGTCAATGATCTGGGTGTCACTATAAGCCACGAGTTTCTCGTTCCCCTCGAAGCATCTTCAGGCACGACCGATTAGAATGCCTACATGACTTATTGCGTAGCTGCTGTTTTAGACCAAGGCCTGGTCTTTCTTTCCGACTCGCGCACCAATGCCGGGATGGATCAAATTTCAACCTATCGCAAGATGACTGTCTTTGAACGGGCAGGCGACCGGGTGATCGTGCTGCTTACCTCGGGCAATTTATCCATTTCCCAAAACGTCATCGAGGTTCTTAGCCAGGGGCCCTTATCCGATCGGCTCTGGTCAGCCTCAAGCATGGCCGATATCTCGGTGGTGGTGGGGGAGGCCCTGCGCCAGATTCACCAGCGAGACCAAATGGCGCTTAATAGTTTTGGGCTTGAGTTCAACTGCAGTTTTCTGGTGGGTGGGCAGATTCGAGGCGAGCGTTGCAGGCTCTTTAATGTCTACACGGCGGGTAACTTCATTGAGACCTCGCCAGAGAGCCATTATTTTCAGCTAGGTGAGTCGAAGTATGGTAAGCCCGTGCTCGATCGTGTCTTAAAGCCCGAGACCTCGCTTGATGACGCCACAAAGTGTCTTCTTATATCAATGGACTCCACGCTAAAGTCCAATCTTTCCGTGGGCCTGCCGCTTGATCTGCTGGTCTACGAGACCGACGCACTCGCTGTCTCCAGGGTGGCCAAGATCAACGAGGGCAATACCTACTTTGAGGGCATTCGTTCGCGCTGGGGCAAATTGTTGCAAGATGCTTTCCACGATCTTCCCGACCCCGACTGGGAGAGTATCGCCAGCGACAAATCAAAGAGTGTCTTTTTTGCCTCTATGTTTCACCAAGAACAGCAGTAGTTTCTTCGCTTTCACCGCCTTCATCCTGTAGACGAGATCATGCTTATTCTTTTATCGCCTGCAAAAACACTTGATTTTGAGACTCCCCTGCCCAAGCCGGCCCAGGAACTTGAACTAACGAAGCCTGCGCTTATGAGTCGTGCGGCTGAGCTTGTGAAGGTTCTCCAGCCCATGACCGCCGCAGAGCTTGAATCGCTTATGGGTATTAGCCCTAAACTTGCCAGCCTTAATGCAGAGCGATTCTCGCAGTGGTCAGCACGCCCTAAATCAGGTGCGGTTCGGCCCGCGGTTTTTGCCTTCAATGGCGACGTTTACGAGGGCCTTCAGGCCTCAAGCCTCACCAAAGCTCAGCTCGAAGACGCGCAAAGACGCCTTCGCATGCTCTCGGGGCTCTATGGTGTCTTGCGGCCTATGGATGCCTTTCAGGCTTATCGGCTGGAGATGGGCACCTCGCTTAGGGGTCGCGCAGGTGGGGGTCGCTCAGGTGGCAAGGCTTTTTCCAGCCTTTACGACTACTGGGGTTTGCAGCTGGTTGAGGCGATTGGCGAGGAGCTTGCAGGCCTAGGGTCGGACCCTATCGTACTGAACCTTGCCTCCGACGAATACTTTAAGGCGGCTCAGGGCCTCCACAAGCATCAGGTTAAGGGTAAGCCCGTTCAAGTTATTAGCCCCGTTTTTCAAGATGAAAAGTCGGGCAAGTACAAGGTCATTAGTTTCTATGCCAAGCGAGCGCGGGGACTCATGGCGCGGTTTGTTTTGCAAAAGCGGCTGGTGAAACCCGAGCAGTTGCAGGCCTTCAACCTCGAAGGTTACTGCTTTGATGCCGATGCCTCGAAGCCCTTGCAGCCCGTGTTTCGACGTAACGAAGCGTCCGCCAAGGCTCTGGACTAGATAGGCGGAATAATTTGCGGCTCGGGCTCAAGCCAAAGCCCGAAACGCGCCATCACGGCCTCTTGAATTTCATGGGCCAGGCCCAGAACATCGCGGGCAGTGGCCTCCCCCAGGTTGGTTAGAACAAGGGCATGGTCTGCAGAAACCGCAGCCTGCCCACGTTGAACCCCTTTCATGCCTGCCGATTCAATGAGCCAGCCGGCACTAAGTTTGGTTTGACTGTTTTGATGGAAAACGAGAAGCCCCGGATTCTGCGAGGCGAGCGCACTCGCTAGCTCTTTGCTCACCACGGGGTTTTTAAAGAAGCTGCCCACATTGCCAATCTCGTTGGGGTCGGGCAGTTTTTCTTTTCGTAGCGAAATCACAGCATGAGCCACCTGCATGGGCATCGGTGACTGAGTAACACCAAGCTCGGCAAGTCTCTCGGTGATGCCTTTGTAGCTTAGAACGGGGGCTGTCTTAGTAGCCGGTGCAAGCATGAAGTCAACCGCTGTAATAAAAAACCGCGGTCGATTCCATGGCCCTTGAAAGCTAAGTTCTTTAAAAAGACTCTGACGATAGCCAAACTGACAGCTCTCGGCGGGAAAGACAACATGATCGTGGCGCTCGAAGTCCCAGGCATGAACCGCCTCAATGCGCTCGCCCACCTCAACGCCGTAGGCGCCAATGTTTTGAATGGGTGCCGCACCCACGGTACCGGGAATTAAGGCAAGGTTTTCAAGTCCACCCAGCCCATTGGCCAGAGTCCACATCACAAAGTCGTGCCAGTTTTCACCACTGGCACAGCGCAGCCGGCTAAGGCCCTCGCGACTAGGAAGCCTAACAATGCCCCTGAGACCGGACTGAACACAGACGAGCGCAAGCGGGGCCTCTTGGCTTGACTGAAGAACCAGGTTACTTCCACCGCCGAGAATAAAACGATCTTTGTTCGCTATGGCCTGGCTGATTGAGGGCAGCTGGGTGGACTCGGTGACCTTCACAAGCTCATCCGTCCATGCGGCAAGCCCGAATGTGTTGAGCGATTGAAGAGAGATGGACATGGCTGTGTTCATTGCGCGCTCAGGCGCGTTCGGTCTAGCTTAAACGCACATAGATAGGCGCGAAGGGCACAGCCTGTGTAATGTCGATGAGACCCTCTTTCGCCAGTTCAAGTAGGGCCAGAAAGTGCACAACAATAACGGCAATTCCTTTGCCTGGTGCAATGGGCTCTGAGAAAAGCTCACGGAACTCCACAAAGCGCTGGTCTTTGAGAGCTTTCAGAATGCGCGCCATGTGTTCGCGCACCGAAAGTGCCTCACGACTTATGTGATGATGGGCAACAAGTCGGGCACGCCTGACAAGGTCGCGCCAGGCGGCCTGAAGATCGGCAGGGTCAATGTTGGGAAGCCGGGGCATGCTCTGCTCAAGGTAAACCTGAGCCGCGACGACGTCGCGCCCAAGCTGCGGGATAGAGTCAATTTTATGGGCGGCAAGCTTGATTTTTTCGTATTCAAGAAGACGACGAACAAGCTCTGCTCGTGGGTCTTGAACCTCGTCTTCGCCTTCTTTGGGGCGCACGGGTAGCAGCATGCGTGACTTAATCTCAATAAGCATGGCCGCCATGAGCAGGTATTCCGCGGCAAGCTCGAGGTTGGTCGAACGCACCTCGTCAATGTATCGAAGGTACTGCTGGGTGACTTCGACCATCGGAATGTCCAGAATATTGAAGTTCTGGCGACGAATAAGGTAGAGCAGAAGGTCGAGCGGTCCTTCGAAGGCCTCGAGAATGATCTCGAGCGCATCAGGCGGAATGTAAAGGTCTTTGGGAAGGTCTAGAAGCGGCTGGCCGTAGAGGCGCGCAATTGCATCGGCCGGAATAAGCCCTTCAGCGGCGGCCTCACTGAGGCTGGTAGACATAAGCCTTTTGAGGAACCTTTGCCTTTTGGGCGCGCTGCATCTCGTCAAGCTTGACAGCAGGGCGGTCCCAGAGTCGGAGACGGCCCTGCACCTGACGTGCCTCAAGCTGAGGGTCTTGGGCTTTCAGTTCGGTCAGAAACTTGGTGATGTCCGATTCGTAATGGGGGCGACTAAGACGCATAAGGCAACCTATGGAATAACTCAGTTTTGTATGTTCGCATGAATTAGGGAATCGATCTGGCTGCGATCAACCCGGCTGAACAAATGACCAAACGATCCAACCTGCGTGACGGCAGGTCGGTCGATCTCGTCCCAAAGCCAGGCCTGCTCGTCTGCGGCGAGCGCAAGGCCAAAAACCTCCTGGCGAGCTTTCTGGCCAACCGCTGGAAGAATGGGCTGCAGCAAAATGCAAAGCCGGGCAAAACAGCGCAGGCTTGTCGAGCAGACACGGTGTAACTTCGGCCTGTCACTTAAGTCGTCTGACTTCGCAAGTTCCCACGGCTTGTACTGGTCGACATAGGTATTTACTGCATCCATGAGTTGCCCGATCTCTCGGCTGGCCCTGGCCGTGTCACGAGCCTCGTAGGCCTCGGCAATGGCGGGCGCTCGCCCAATAAAAAGGCCTTCCAGCGCCTGATGGTCGTCCACCGGACCGCCTGCAACGAGTCCGCCCGAGGGCCTTGCATCGTCAAGTAGCTGGCCATCAAAAAGCTTACGCACAAAACCCGCTGTTCGGCTTGCGATGTTGGCAAACTTACCCACCAAGTCGCTGTTCACTCTGGCAATGAAATCATTGAAGTTAAGGTCCAGGTCTTCCAGGCTGCCATTGAGCTTGCAGGCGAAGTAGTACCGAAGCCATTCTGGGTTCAGCCCCTCTTGCAGGTAGCTTTCCGCCGTTATGAAGGTGCCGCGCGATTTGCTCATCTTCGCGCCGTCCACGGTAAGAAAGCCGTGGGCATAGACGCGCGATGGTGGCCGAAAGCCTCCGAACTGAAGCATGGCGGGCCAGAACAAGGTATGAAAGTAAAGAATGTCTTTACCAATAAAGTGGACCTGCTCGGTTGTGGAGTCCGGGGCTGTAAAACTGTTGAAGTCCCGCCCGTTCGTCTTGCACCAGTTCTTTAGTCCTGCGTAGTAACCAATGGGCGCATCAAGCCAGACGTAGAAGTACTTCCCCGGGGCATCGGGAATTTCAAACCCAAAGTAGGGTGCATCGCGCGAGATGTCCCAGTCACCAAGCCCTGACTCCTCAGGGCCGTCGCCCGATCCAAGCCACTCCTTAAGCTTGTTGGCTGCCTCGGGCTGCAGGCGATTGTCCTGCAGCGCCCACTGCCTTAAGAACTGAACGCATCGGGGATCGGACAACTTAAAGAAATGATGTTCGCTTTGACGCGTCTCAGGCTTCGCGCCCGATACAGCCGAAATGGGATTCTTTAAATCGGTAGGCGAGTAGGTGGCCCCACAGGCTTCGCAGGAATCGCCGTACTGGTCGGGGGTACCGCAACGCGGGCAGTCCCCCTTAATGAACCGGTCTGGAAGAAACATGTTTTTTACCGGGTCGTACATTTGATCAATCTGTCGAATTTCAATCAGCCCCTGCTCACGCAAGGCTTTGTAGATGCCCTCGGCAAGCTCTCGGTTCTCATCGGAATGGGTGGTGTAGTAATGATCAAACTTCACCCCAAACCCCGTGAAATCTCGGAAATGCTCCGCCCAGACCCTGTCGATAAGCGCCTCGGGCGAGATGCCCTCTTTCTCGGCCCTGAGCATGATGGGCGTGCCGTGGGTGTCGTCCGCGCAAATATAAACGAGCTGGTGGCCCGACATGCGCTGGAATCGCGCCCAGATATCGGTCTGTATGTACTCCACCAGATGCCCCAGATGAATGGCGCCGTTGGCATAGGGAAGGGCAGAGGTAAGGAAAATGGAGCGCTTGGTCATAAGGCCGTAAGTGTAGACGCAGATCGGTGATAATGCCGGCATGACAATTAAGAGCGATCACTGGATTCGCCGCATGGCGCAAGATCACGGCATGATTGAACCCTTCGAGCCCGGGCAGGTTCGCGAGGGCCCGAAGGGCCGCATGATCTCCTATGGCACGTCAAGCTACGGCTACGACGTGCGATGTGCCGACGAGTTTAAGATTTTCACCAACATCAACAGCACTATCGTAGACCCCAAGAATTTTGACGTCCGCTCGTTTGTCGATGTGAAGGGCGATGAATGCATTATTCCGCCTAACTCCTTTGCCCTTGCGCGCACGGTGGAGTACTTTCGTATCCCAAGGTCAACCCTGGTGGTCTGTCTGGGCAAGTCCACCTATGCGCGGGTGGGTATTGTGGTGAACGTCACCCCGCTTGAGCCTGAATGGGAAGGTCACGTAACCCTTGAGTTCTCAAACACCACGCCCCTGCCAGCAAAAATTTACGCGGGCGAGGGGTGCGCGCAGATGCTTTTCTTCGAAAGCGACGAGGTCTGTGCCACGTCGTATAAAGATCGGGCCGGCAAATACCAGGGGCAAACGGGCGTAACCCTACCCAAGGCTTGAATTTCCTGTTTCAGCCCCCACCTTCATAGGTAATCGCGGCCACAAGGTCGCCTACCCTTTAGAAGGATGAATCATGCGACTTGAAAAATTAACGACCGCCTTCCAACAGGCTGTGGCCGATGCCCAAAGCCTGGCGATCGGCCAGGACAACACGGCCATTGAGCCCATGCACCTGCTGCTTGCCCTGCTTGAACAGCCCGAAGGCTCCACGCGGTCCCTCTTAGCACGTGCAGGGGGCAATGTGCAAAAGCTTACACAGGAGGCCCGGCAAGGTCTTGAGCGCTTGCCCAAGCTCTCGCAGCCCAGCGGTCAGCTCACCATTAGCTCTGACCTCAGCCGACTCTTAAATCTTACCGACCGAGAATCGCAAAAGCGTGGCGACCAGTTTGTGGCCAGCGAGCTCTTCTTATTGGTTTTGGTTGACGACAAGATCGAGGCGGGCAAGATGTTGCGTGAGGCGGGTGTCACTCGAGCGAATCTTGAACTGGCCATTCAGGCTGTTCGTGGCGGCGGCACAGTGGACGCGCCCGACTCCGAAGAAAAGCGCGAGGCCCTAAAAAAATACACCATCGACCTTACCGAGCGCGCGGCATCAGGCAAGCTCGACCCCGTCATCGGCCGCGATGATGAGATTCGTCGCTGCATTCAAATTCTGCAAAGGCGCACTAAAAATAACCCGGTGCTTATTGGTGAGCCCGGTGTTGGTAAGACCGCCATCGTTGAAGGGCTCGCCCAGCGCATTGTCAACGGCGAGGTGCCCGAGGGCCTCAAGGGTAAAAAGGTTCTGAGTCTTGATATGGCAGCTCTTTTAGCAGGCGCAAAGTTTCGTGGCGAGTTTGAAGAGCGTCTGAAAGCCGTGCTGAAAGACGTTGCTGCCATGTCCGAGCAGGGTGGTCATCCCATCGTCTTCATCGATGAGATTCACACCATGGTTGGCGCGGGTAAGGCCGAAGGCGCCATGGACGCCGGCAATATGTTGAAGCCCGCCTTGTCGCGTGGCGAGCTGCATTGCATCGGTGCGACAACGCTCGATGAATACCGCAAGTACATCGAAAAAGATGCCGCCCTTGAGCGACGTTTTCAGAAGGTGATCGTCGGGGAGCCCACGGTCGAGGCCACCATTGCCATTCTTCGCGGCCTTCAAGAGCGTTATGAGCTTCACCACGGCGTTGAGATTACCGACCCGGCCATTGTTGCAGCGGCAGAACTTTCAAACCGGTACATTACCGATCGTTTCTTGCCCGATAAGGCCATCGATCTCATCGACGAGGCCGCAAGCCGCATCAAAATGGAGATTGACTCCAAGCCCGAGTCCATGGACAAACTCGACCGACGGCTGATCCAGTTAAAAATTGAGCGTGAGGCCGTACGCAAAGAAAAAGACGATGCCTCGAAGAAACGTTTCGACCTCATTGAAGAAGAGATTGGTCGTCTTGAGCGAGAGGCGGCCGACCTTGAAGAAATATGGCGTGCCGAGAAAATGGCGGTTCAGGGCACGCAGTTCATCAAAGAGGACATTGAACGCGTCAAGCTCGAAATCGAGCAGCACACACGTAGAGGTGACTGGCAGAAGGTGTCGGAGCTGCAATACGGCCGGCTGCCCGAGCTTGAGGCCAAGCTAAAAACTGCAGACGACATTGCCAGCAAGGGTGGGCGCGAGGCCGCCTCCCAGCGTCCCAAGCTTTTGCGCACGCAGGTGGGTGCTGAAGAAATTGCCGAGGTGGTCTCGCGGGCCACGGGTATTCCGGTAAGTCGGATGATGCAGGGCGAGCGTGAAAAGCTCTTGGACATGGAGACAACCTTGCACAACCGGCTCGTGGGTCAGGATGAGGCCGTCACCCTGGTGGCCGATGCCATTCGGCGATCCCGTGCAGGTCTGTCTGACCCCAACCGGCCTTATGGCTCCTTTCTGTTTCTTGGCCCCACAGGTGTTGGCAAGACCGAGCTCTGTAAGGCGCTTGCCCAGTTCCTATTTGACTCCGAGGACCACCTGGTTCGAATTGACATGAGTGAGTTCATGGAAAAGCATTCCGTTTCCCGTCTTATTGGCGCGCCCCCGGGCTATGTGGGCTACGACCAAGGGGGAACGCTGACCGAGGCCGTAAGGCGTAAGCCCTACAGCGTCATTCTGCTGGATGAGGTGGAAAAGGCTCACCCCGATGTCTTTAACGTGCTGCTTCAGGTGCTCGACGACGGTAGGCTTACCGACGGTCAGGGTCGCACGGTTGATTTCCGTAACACCGTGGTGGTCATGACCTCCAACCTTGGCTCCCACGAAATTCAGCGCATGTCCAGCCAGCCCCTTGGTGACATTAAAGACGCGGTGATGGTCGAGGTGAAGAACCATTTCCGGCCCGAGTTTATTAATCGAATCGATGAGATTGTGGTGTTCCACGCGCTCGGCCAGGATCATGTTCGACGCATCGCAGGTATTCAGTTGCAGCGTCTCGCTGCCCGCCTAGCGGAGCGGGACATGCAACTTGAGGTCTCCGAGGAAGCGCTTGACGAAATTGCCAAGGTGGGCTTTGATCCCCTATTCGGCGCGCGTCCGTTAAAGCGGGCCATTCAGTCGCGTATTGAGAACCCGGTGGCCAAGCTCATTCTAGAAGGCAAGTTCGGCCCCAACGATGTCATTCCCGTCGACCTTAAAGAGGGGCAGCTGTCATTTGAGCGAATCGTCCACTAATACGTCCTCGCGCAGCCAGTGGCTGGCGCCAGTGCCTGCCGACCAGCGTCGGTTTGTCTCCATCTGGCGCCGGTTTGTCAGCATGGGCTACGAGGTGTTTCTGCTTGTGGGGCCGGTGCTCGTGGTGGCCTTCATTTACACCGTGCTAACCGGAAGCCCATCGCCTGAGGCTTCGGCCGAGGCCGAGGTTAGCCAATCGGCCAGTTCAGAGCTTTTACGCCGGATTGGCCTTCAGGTCTGTGTCTACAGTGCCATTGCGGCCTATTTCGTCTGGGGCTGGAGCCGAGGGCGGGTGACGCTTCCCATGCAGACTTTGCATATTCTGGTTATTGACCGCCAGTCGGGAGGCCCTATAAGCCGGGGTCAGGCACTTCGTCGATTTTTCTGGGCGACGCTAAGCCTGGTGTCAGGGCTCTGGCTGCTTGTAGCGCTCTTTCGGCGCGACCGTCAAACCCTGCACGATCTCATGGCGGGTACCCAGCTTATTCATCGCGTTTAGGAATCGGCTATTTCGCAACCCGGTTTTCCCTAATCAATTTGACCGAATAATTACAGCCACCTATCATCTAGGGCTTGCTAAAAACCATTGGCAAGCGACTGATAGAGGAATGCCGTTGACGGTGGCCCCAAAAAGGCCTTCCGTCCACGATCCATCAGCTCAAAGGCCCCGTACCAAGGTCTGTGTCGCCGAGTTGCTCGGTGGCACCGGCGGGCAGGGAACTCTGGAACTGTTTAGGACCGAAACATATGGAATTGACTGGCGCAGAAATCCTGGTGCGTTGCCTCCAGGAAGAAAAAGTAGAGCATCTCTTTGGCTACCCCGGCGGAGCCGTTCTCTACATTTACGACGAAATATTCAAACAAAAAACAATTCAGCATATTCTTGTGCGCCATGAGCAGGCGGCCGTTCATGCGGCCGACGCCTATGCGCGCTCAAGCGAAAAGGTTGGCGTCTGCATTGTGACCAGTGGCCCAGGGGTAACCAACGCCGTAACTGGTATTGCCACAGCCTACATGGACTCGGTCCCCATGGTCATCATTAGCGGCCAGGTACCTACCCATGCCATTGGTCTGGATGCCTTCCAAGAGTGCGACACAGTGGGCATTACTCGGCCTTGCGTGAAGCATAACTTTCTGGTTAAGGACGTGAAAGACCTCGCGGTCACCATGAAGAAGGCCTTTCACCTTGCCAGCACGGGCCGACCGGGCCCGGTGCTTGTTGATGTACCCAAAGACATCACGGTGGCCAAGTGCAAGTACGAATACCCGCAGACCATCAGCATGCGCTCCTACAACCCTGTGGTGAAGGGCCATTCCGGGCAAATCCGCAAGGCTGCGCAGATGATCCTCTCGGCCGAGCGCCCCATGATCTACTCCGGGGGTGGCGTTATTCTTGCCAATGCCTCGCGCGAGCTCAATGAGCTGGTCGATCTCCTTGGCTACCCCTGCACCAATACGCTTATGGGCCTGGGAGCCTACAAGGCCACCGACAAAAAGTTTCTTGGCATGCCCGGCATGCACGGAACCTATGAGTGCAATATGTCCATGCAGAATTGCGATGTTCTTATTGCTATTGGTGCCCGCTTCGATGACCGCGTGATTGGCAACCCCAAGCACTTTGCCCAGAATCCGCGAAAAATTATTCATATCGACATCGACCCCTCGTCCATTTCCAAACGGGTGAAGGTGGATGTCCCCATCGTGGGCGATGTGAAAGAAGTGATGGTTGAGCTTCTTTCTATTTTGAAAGAGTCCATTAAGCCCGGCGAAAAGCCTAGCTCGCCGGGCCTTTCAAACTGGTGGGCACAGATTGAGCAGTGGCGCACCAAAGACTGCCTGGCGTATAAAACCAGCGACACCTTCATCAAGCCCCAGTCGGTTGTGGAGGCTGTCTGGCGTCATACCAAGGGCGATGCCTTCGTGACCTCCGACGTAGGCCAGCATCAAATGTGGGCCGCCCAGTACTATAAGTTTGATAAGCCGAGGCGCTGGATCAACTCCGGTGGCCTTGGCACCATGGGGGTAGGGCTGCCCTACGCCATGGGCGTGAAGTTTGCCAACCCCGAGGCGGAGGCGGTTTGCATCACGGGGGAGGCCTCCATTCAAATGTGTATTCAAGAGCTCTCCACCTGCCAGCAGTACCGTCTTCCCATCAAAATTGTGAACCTCAATAACCGTTACCTGGGCATGGTTCGCCAGTGGCAAGAAATTGAGTACGGAAGCCGTTACTCAGAGAGCTACATGGATTCCTTGCCCGATTTTGTAAAGCTGGCCGAGTCCTATGGTCATGTGGGCATGCGCATTGATAAGCCGGCTGACGTGGAAGGCGCTGTGCGCGAGGCGTTCGCTTTGAAAGATCGGCTTGTCTTTATGGACTTCATTACCGACCAAACAGAAAACGTCTGGCCCATGGTGCAGTCGGGTAAAGGTCTTACCGAGATGCTCTTAGGCGCTGAAGAGCTCTAGGCCAGATAAGGATAAGAACAATGAAACATATTATTTCTGTGCTGCTCGAGAACGAGCCGGGGGCCTTGTCGCGGGTTGTGGGTTTATTCTCGGCCCGGGGTTACAACATCGAGACCCTAACCGTTGCGCCTACGGAAGACGCTTCGCTCTCGCGAATGACCATCGTAACCCGTGGGTCGGACGATGTCATCGAGCAAATTACGAAGCATCTTAATCGGCTCGTGGAGGTCGTGAAGCTTATGGACCTGGCCGAGCAGCCGCATATTGAGCGCGAGCTTATGCTTGTAAAGGTTCGAGCCATTGGGCGCGAGCGCGAGGAAATGAAGCGTATGGCCGACATCTTCCGCGGCCGCATCATTGATGTCACCGATAAAAGCTACACCATTGAGCTTACTGGCGACAGCACGAAACTCGATGGGTTCTTAGAGGCCCTTGAGTCGGACTGCATTTTGGAAACCGTACGAACCGGCGCCTCGGGCATTGCCCGTGGCGATCGTGTTCTGCGGGTTTAATTTTTTACGAACTGCTCCACAGCGAAAGGCGTCTTCCCATGAATGTGTTCTATGACAAGGACTGTGACCTCTCTTTATTAAAAGGCAAGCGCATTGCCATCATTGGTTATGGCTCGCAGGGCCATGCCCATGCCTTAAACCTTAACGACAGCGGAATGAATGTCGTGGTGGGTCTTCGTAAAGAGGGTGCCTCGTGGGGCAAGGCCGAAAAGGCTGGCCTTAAGGTTGCTGAGATTCGCGATGCTGTGAAGGATGCCGACCTGGTGATGCTTCTTATGCCCGATGAGACCATTGCCTCGGTTTACCAGGCCGACATTGCTCCCGTTATTAAACAAAATGCAGCGCTTGCTTTCGCCCACGGTTTTAACGTGCATTACGGTCAGGTCTCTCCAAGGGCCGACCTGGACGTCATCATGATTGCTCCAAAGGCCCCGGGCCACACCGTGCGTGGCACCTATGCCCAGGGCGGCGGGGTTCCCTGTCTTATTGCTGTTCACCAAGACACCACCGGCAATGCCCGTAATGTGGCCTTGGCCTATGCCAGTGCCATTGGCGGTGGTAAGGCTGGCATTATTCAAACCAACTTCCGTGAAGAGACCGAGACCGACCTGTTTGGTGAACAGGCTGTGCTTTGTGGCGGCACGGTGGAGCTCATTAAGGCAGGCTTTGAAACCTTGGTTGAAGCGGGTTATGCCCCTGAAATGGCCTACTTTGAGTGCCTTCACGAGCTTAAGCTGATTGTCGACCTGATTTACGAAGGTGGCATTGCCAACATGAACTACTCCATCTCAAACAATGCTGAGTTTGGTGAGTATGTGACGGGCCCAAAAGTGGTCGGTCCCGAGGCGAAGGCCGCCATGAAAGAAGCCTTGGTGCGCATTCAAACCGGGGAATACGCCAAAGAGTTCATCTTGGAAAACCGTGCTGGCGCTCCTACGCTTTTGTCGCGTCGTCGCCTGATGGCCGAGCACCCCATTGAGCAGGTGGGTGAGAAGCTGCGCGCCATGATGCCCTGGATTAAAGCCAATAAGCTTGTCGATCAAACCAAGAATTAATCGTTATCTTGAATTCACCTGATATTCAGCGGTACCCCCATCCCATTATTGCGAAAGAGGGCTGGGGGTTTGTTGCCCTCTCGGTCAGCCTTGCTGTCATCGTCACCGGACTCGGTGCCGACTTGGCCGCCATTCCCCTGTGGGTTATTGCAGTTTTCGTCATTCAGTTCTTTCGCGATCCTCCGCGTACAGGACCGTCCGACCCCGATGCCATTGCCTCGCCCGCCGATGGCCGCATTGTTTATGTGGGCCCCGAGCGCGATCCGGTAACAAATGAAATGTCATTGAAAATCAGTGTCTTCATGAATGTTTTTAATGTGCATTCTAACCGCTCTCCCATCGCGGGTCAGGTGAAGCATGTACAGTATTTTCCGGGACGATTCTTAAACGCCGCGCTTGATAAGGCTTCTCTTGAGAATGAGCGTAACCTTATTGTTTTGGCTGACTCGCTAGGTCGCCGCCTCACCTGTGTGCAGGTGGCGGGTCTTATTGCGCGTCGAATCCTCTGTTATGTTGAGGAAGGGGATCAGCTTGGGCGCGGCGCACGTTATGGCTTTATTCGCTTTGGCTCGCGGGTCGACATCTTCCTTCCCGAGGGATCACGATCAGAGGTGTCTGTTGGGGATAAGGTCTCTGCCCATCGCTCAGTTCTTGCCCAATGGCCCGAGTCGAGGCCCGAAACTTAAGCGGTTAGAGCCATGAAGGCGCGCATGCCACGCCGGCGACAAAGCATTTATTTGTTGCCCAATCTTTTCACTACGGCCTGCGTCTTCAGCGGTTTCTATGCCATAGTCATGGCCATTAATGGCCAGTTCTCTCATGCGGCCGTTGCGATTTTTGTGGCCATGGTTCTCGATAGCCTTGATGGTCGTGTAGCGAGGCTTACGAACACCACCTCCGATTTTGGTGCGAATTACGACAGCCTGTCGGACATGGTTTCCTTCGGCGTTGCCCCCGCGTTGGTTGGCTATGTCTGGGCTCTTAAAGACATGGGTAAGCTTGGCTGGGTTGCGGCCTTTGTTTATCTTGCCGGCGCAGCCCTTCGCTTAGCGCGCTTCAACACCAACATTGGAGTGGTCGATAAGCGGTTTTTTCAAGGCCTTCCCAGCCCAGCCGCGGCCGCCTTGGTTGCTGGGCTTGTTTGGTTGGTAACCGACTGGGCACCTCAGGGCTTGGTGAACCTCGACCCCGTAACCCTTGGCTGGATTGTCTGGGTGCTCATGGTTTACGCAGGCGTGACCATGGTTAGCAATGTGCCCTTCTACAGTTTTAAGGAGCTCAACCTAAGGCGCAGTGTGCCTTTTGTGTTCGTTGCGCTCGGGGCCTTAGTGCTTGTGGTGGTCTCGCAAGACCCACCCTCCATTTTGTTCACACTCGTCCTTCTTTATTCGGTCTCGGGCTATGGCTACTTCGTGTGGTGTAAAGCCAACGGTAAGTCTGTCAGCATGTTTGCAGACGATGAGAAGAAAGAGCTATAGTTACGTTCTATGAGTTCTTTATTTTTCATTGGCTCGCCAACACCGCTTCTGCTTCCCCTAGGTCGACTGCGCCTCGGGCGCTAATTCTCGACCGTGTCGGTGGCCTGTGCCGACCTCCAACCCCAGCAGGCTTTAATCAACTCTAAAATCAAGTTTCCAAAGGGGAAGCATATGAATTCCGATCGTTTAGTAGTTTTTGACACCACCTTGCGCGATGGCGAACAAAGCCCAGGCGCCTCTATGACCAAGGACGAGAAGGTCCGTATTGCCAAGCAGCTTGAGCGCCTTCGGGTGGATGTCATTGAGGCGGGCTTTGCAGCCGCAAGCCCGGGGGATTTTGAGGCCGTTCGCGCTGTGGCCGAGTCGGTCAAGGACAGCACGGTTTGCTCCTTGGCAAGGGCCACCACGAATGACATCGACGCCGCAGGCAAGGCCATTGCACCTGCCGCGCGTAAGCGTATTCACACCTTCATCGCCACAAGCCCCATTCATATGGAGAAAAAGCTTCGTATGAACCCAGACCAGGTGGTGGAGGCGGCCATTGCGGCCGTAAGGCATGCCCTTACCTTTACCCCGGATGTCGAGTTCTCTGCCGAAGATGCCGTGCGCTCCGACATTGACTTCCTCGTTCGTGTTTTTGGCGAAGTCATTAAAGCGGGTGCCACAACCATTAACGTACCGGATACGGTGGGCTACAGCGTGCCTGGCCAGTGGGGCGACCGCATGCGCCAGCTCATTGAGCGGACACCGGGAGCGGACAAGGTGGTCTGGTCCACCCATTGCCACAACGACTTGGGTATGGCGGTTGCAAACTCCCTATCAGCCGTTCTTAATGGCGCGCGGCAAGTGGAATGCACCATCAACGGCCTTGGGGAGCGGGCGGGCAATGCCAGCCTCGAAGAAATTGTAATGGCCGTGAAAACCCGCCGCGATGTCTTTGCATGCGACTCCAACATCGACACAAGC
>Ga0181606_10000129_pt1 | contig 56231 bp, 48 predicted proteins | sample 041ome_10_FD_132994 | JGI IMG/M metagenome (GOLD analysis project Ga0181606, IMG submission 132994) | Coastal salt marsh microbial communities from the Groves Creek Marsh, Skidaway Island, Georgia - 041412US metaG (megahit assembly) | ecosystem: Environmental > Aquatic > Marine > Intertidal... | reverse complement strand
GTGCTCGTAGCAGAGATCCCCATGGTCAGAGGTCATCATGATGATTGTCGAATCGAGTTTGCCGCTGCGATCGAGCGCTCTGAGCAGTCGGCCGATGTTGTCATCAAGACACTTCACCATCCCGAAGTAGGTGCTCATTTGCTCGCCACGGAAGACCGCATGATTCTTCCCGCCACCGAGCCACCGAGGGCTTGGCACGTCATCTCGTCCGTAGGTCCGCGGCGGCAAAAAACGCAGCGAATCAAACATCGTGTCGTAGGGTTTTCTGACCGTGTTGGGACCGTGCGGATCGGGATAGCTGACCACGGCAAAAAACGGGGCGGAGTCGGCGGCGGTGACAAACTCGATCGTTCGATCGGTGAGAAAGTCGGTGGCGTAGCTCTCACCGGTTGCATCTGCCACGGCGTAGCTTGGCTCTCCGTTGCCATCACGGGCAGCCACCTCGGGGCCACTGGGAGTCAGACCAAACTTCTTCCAGTGACCGCGATTGAACATGTAGGTCGTGAACTCAAAGCCGCCATCGATCACCGGTGACCATTCAGGCTTCCCCTCACCACCAAGGTGCCACTTCCCGAGAAACCCGGTGCGATACCCATGACTGTTGAGAATGGTCGCGAGCGTAGGGACATCGCCCCGCAACGGAAAGTTGTTGGTCGGCACACCCGCAGTGTGAGGATAGAGCCCGGTGATCATTGCCGCTCGGCAGGGGGAGCACACCGGTGCCGTCGCATACGCACGCGTGCAGAGCACTCCTTGCTCAGCCAGTCGGTCGAGATTCGGCGTGGTTACCACGGTCCCCGGCCCCCACATCTCGGCCTGCTCTGCGGAGAGAAGCGAGCGGTAGCAGCCGATCGTGCGGAAGTTGTGTTCATCCGTAACGATCAAGAGCACGTTTGGGGAATCTGACTTCGCTTCCCCCCAGGCAAGCCCCAACACCAAGACCAGCAACATTCGTGCAACCACAGACACCTCCTCTTCATCAGCCACACCGACATCAGCCACACCGACGTGATGCCTCGAGCATGGTGGCGGCATGAATCGCGACGGTCTGACTGACATCTGCGCAGTAGCCGCCTCCGCACACAATGGCCAGCGGGAGGCCAGCACGGATGACCGCGTCAAACACGAGCCGATCCCGCTCGAGGAGCGCGGTCGCCGAGACCGCCAGTCGCCCGAGACGATCTCCATGATAAGGATCCGCTCCTGCGATGTAGAGCAGAATGTCGGGACGCCCTTCTTCAATGGCTGCCCGTGTCGCCTGATCCACCGCTTCGAGGTAAGGCTCATCTGCCGTACCGTCGTCGAGAGGAATATCGAGACTGCTCGCCACCTTGCGGAGCGGGAAGTTGCGGCCTCCATGAACCGAAACGGTGAACACGCTGGAGTCTGCCGAGAAGATATCGGCAGTGCCGTTTCCCTGATGCACATCGAGGTCAAGGATGGCCGCGCGGCCAACACGACCGGCAGCCTGCAGCTCACGCACAGCGACCGCCGTGTCGTTGAACACGCAGTAGCCCTCACCAAACCCGATTCCAGCATGGTGCGTGCCCCCAGCAAGGCTCGCAGCCATACCATCCTCAACGGCAGCCAGTGCTGCATCGATTGCCGCCCCCGTGCTGCGTCGTGATCGTTCGACGAGCTGCTCACTCCAGGGAAAGCCGATCCGACGAACCTCAGCAGCACTCAGCTCACCCTGAAAAACTCGCTCGAGATAGCCGGCGTCATGCACCCGCACCAGCGACTCCCAGGAAGCGGCCTGTGGTTCGTGAAATGAGAAGACAGCGCCGGCCTTCACTGCTAACTCAAGCTGCTCTCGCAACAGCCGATACTTGGCCATCGGAAACGAATGCCCCTCTGGCAGCGGCAGTTCGAAACGATCTGAGGGGAAAAGACGCACGGGCTCGGTTTCCACGGAGAGGCCGGCGAGCGACCGCCCGCACACGACACCCTAGCTCACCATGCCTGAGCTGTCGCCGGCGAACGTGCCAGATCTCGTAACCACCGCGGCTGCCAGACGGCGGTGGGCAGAAGCCGTCGCCTGGCGGTGGTAAGATCAGAAATCCACCATCCGACCGTGCCTCCTCTCCTGGGGATTGAGTGATGAAGATCGCTGTCCAGACCACCTCCGCTTCGGCCTTCTCGTGTCTCTTCATCGCTGCCCTAGCCATCGCATGCGTTTTCTCGGCTGCGTGCATCGCCGACGACACCGCCGCGAGTGTGCCGGCGACAGATCAGCCTCGAGGCGAGGCTCCCGCAGGCATGGTCTGGATTCCTGGAGGCTGGTTCACCATGGGTGATGAAGCCTTTCCTGATGCACGGCCGCTCCATCGCGTCTATGTCGACGGCTACTGGATGGATACCCACGAAGTGACCAACGAAGAGTTCGCCAGGTTTGTCAAAGAGACGGGCTATGTCACGGTCGCGGAAAGGCCGATCGATCCAGCCAAGTTTCCGGGTGTACCTGCAGAGAACCTCGAGCCCGGCTCGATCGTCTTCGCTCCACCGAGCGGTCCCGTGCCGCTGGACAACCATCTCCGCTGGTGGAGCTGGGTGAAGAAGACCGACTGGCAGCATCCCGAGGGCCCCCACTCCGATATCAAGGATCGTGAAAAGCACCCAGTCGTGCAGATCGCCTGGGAAGATGCCGTGGCCTACGCCACCTGGGCTGGCAAGAGACTGCCGACCGAAGCTGAGTGGGAACGCGCCGCGCGTGGTGGTCTCGAATCCAAGACCTATGTCTGGGGTGAAGACGAGCCTGGTGCCGGTGGCTGGCAGGCCAACATCTGGCAGGGCCGGTTTCCGGTAGAGAACACTCGCGACGATGGCTACGTCGCTGCTGCTCCTGTCGGCTCCTTCGCACCAAACGCCTACGGACTCTTCGACATGTCGGGCAATGTGTGGGAATGGTGTGCCGACTGGTACCAGGCTGACACCTATGCCAACAGCGAGTCCCGCAACCCCCTCGGTCCCTCCACAAGCCATGATCCGCAGGAGCCTGGCATCCCGAAGCGTGTGCAACGGGGCGGCAGTTTTCTCTGCCACGATGGCTACTGTCGACGATATGTCCCAGGGGGACGCGGCAAGGGCGACATCGAGAGCGGCACAAACCACATCGGCTTTCGCTGCGTGATGGACCCGCCGTCTGAGTAAGACGACTGTCTCAGCAGCTCATGCCTGCGGAGCCGCATTGCCATCCACGACGATGTCGATGCCACCGGTTTCGACCCGATAGAGCCAGCCGTGTAGCCGCGGCCATGTCTTTCTTTTCCGCATTCGCTTCACAATCGCGATGTGCTCTAAATGCCGGATCTGAAGTTTCACATTCTCTCGAGCGAGCAGCTCCATTTTTTGCTCGTGCGTCATTGAACGCCTGCGACATGCTTTTTCCGTCCTCTCGAGAGCTTCCGAGGCGACACACAGCCAATCTGCGATGTAGGAGTCTTCGATATATCCAGCCTCGAGTGCGGCGATACCTCCACACCGCGTATGGCCGCACACAACAATGTCTTTCACCTTCAGGTGAAGCAGAGCGTAATCAAGAATCGCGGCAATATTCACGTCGTTAAAGGCGACGATGTTGGCGATGTTGCGGTGTACGAAGAGGGTGCCTGGACGTGAACCGGTAACGATGTCTTCACTCACGCGAGAGTCGGAACAGCCGATCCAGAGCACTTTCGGCTTCTGTTGGGCGGCAATCGTGTGGTAGTAGTCCTGATTGGGGGCGTATTCGTCGTGGCGAAACTTCGCGTTGCCGGCGAGAAGTGAATCAATCATCGTTTTCCGTACTCTCCTGCATGTCGCGGGACTGGCGCCGCCCGAGAAAAGGCTGACCGCGTTCGCAGGATACGAGCCAGCGATGGCTGCGTCGATTCCAGGAAAAGACAGAAGCACGATGACGGTTCACCGGTTCTCCTCAACCCACGTTCGCTGATCAGAAAACTCACATGATCGCACCGTTCGCCGACGCTCTCGCCTTTCTCGTGGCCACGCCCACCTGGCCGGCTGCGCTCACGGCGATTGTGCTGTTTGGCGTGCTGGCAGTGATCCTGCTCGTGCAGCGATCGCCCGACATGGCCATGCTCGGGGGCGTGATCGTGCTGCTTGCCACCGGCGTGCTCTCCCCGACCGAAGCATTCCGTGGTATGGCCAACGAAGGAATGCTCACCGTCGCTGCCCTGTTTGTGGTGGCGGCAGCCATGGAGCGAACAGGAGCCCTCTCGGTGCTCTTTGAGCGAGTTCTGGGCAGACCAAACTCATTGACGTCGGCGCAGGCTCGTGTGATGGCACTGCCCGCTTTCCTTTCTGCGGTGATGAACAACACGCCGGTGGTGGCCTTGATGGTGCCGGCGGTCCGCGACTGGGCCAAAAAGAATCGGCTCTCGGTGTCACGCCTGCTGATGCCGATGAACGACGCGGTTGTCCTAGGTGGGCTCTGCACCCTCGTCGGCACAAGCACCAATGTGATCGTCAGCGGCCTGGTCTCTCACGAGACGGGGCAGCCGTTAGCGATGTTTGACATCACCTGGCTGGGCGTCCCCTTGCTGGCCATCGGCAGCGTCTACATCCTCTCGGCGAGCCGCTTTCTTCTGAAAGATCGTCGCCCAGCCATGAGCGAGTCTGACGACCCTCGGCAGTACACGCTTGAGATGGTGGTCGAAGAGGGACCGCTGGTCGGCCGCACCATTGAAGCTGCTGGCCTGCGAGGGCTCGCCGGCATGTTCCTGATGGAGATCGATCGTGATGGGCATGTGATCGCCGCAGTCGCTCCGACTGAGCGGCTTCAGGAAGGGGATCGGCTCGTCTTCGTGGGCGATGTCGATTCAATCGTCGACCTGCAAAAGATCCGTGGCCTGCGTCCTGCCACCGATCAGGTCTTCAAACTGATGACCCACGCAGCGAACGAATTCTTGTGGAAGCGGTGGTGTCGAACTCCTGCCCCCTCGTCGGCCGCACGATCCGCCAGGGCCGGTTTCGTTCCACCTACGACGCCGTTGTGATCGCGGTGGCTCGCAACGGCGAACGGCTCCGGATGAAGATGGGTGATGTCTCGCTTGAGCCGGGCGATACCGTGCTCGTCGAGGCAAGCCCTCAGTTTGTCGAACGACAACGATCAAGCCGTGACTTCTATCTCGTCAGCGAAGTCCACGGATCCACCACACCCCGGCATGATCACTCCTGGGTTGCCCTCACCATCCTCACCGGCATGGTGGCGGCGGCGGCGCTTGGTCTTGTTCCGATGATCACTGCGGCCATGGCTGCCGCTGGCATGGTGGTGGCCACCCGCTGCCTGACATCCAGCGAAGCTCGCCGAGCGATCGAGTGGGAATCACTGCTGCTGATTGCGGCAAGTTTCGGTATTGCCCGAGCGATGGACACGACTGGCCTCGCCGAAGCGATCGCCACCTCGACCGTGGCTGCTGCAGGCAACGACCCTCGCTGGGTGCTCGCAGCGGTGTACGCGCTGGCGATGCTGTTTACCGAGCTGATGAGCAACAACGCCGCTGCGGTGCTCGTGTTTCCGATCGCCTGGCAGGCCGCCGCTGACCTTGACGTGAACTACATGCCGTTTGTGATGGCGATCACCGTCGCCGCGAGCTGTGGCTTTGCCACGCCAATGGGCTACCAGACCAACCTGATGATCTACGGTGCTGGTGGCTATCGTTTCAGCGATTACCTGCGGTTTGGCGGGCCGTTGAATCTGATTGTGATGGTTGTCACGCTTGCGCTGGCTCCTCTGATCTGGCCGTTTTGAGCGGCCGATCAGCTGGCACCGAACGCCTCGACACACTCGCAAACCTTGAATCCGTCGTTCCCCCGCGTACGCTCAACAGAGAGACGAGCAGCTCTCACACGCGGGATGCCATGCAGGCATGAGCGAAATCCTCTTTCACTACTACCGCGTCAATCCAACGACGTGGTTCTATCTGTCGTCGCTGCTGTCGATCGCGTTGTTCTTCAAGTTCAACCGGCTCTGGAGCATCCGCAACCTCGACCTGGGGCTCCTGATTCTCTTTGCTCCCGGCCTGCTTGCTGTGGAGTATGGCGGCTTCAAGGCTGACCCGGCAGTGCAGCAGGCAGGCTTCGTTTGGCTCTTTGGTGTCACCCTCGCCTTCATGGTGCGGATGCTTTTTGATTCGGTGATGGTGCGTCGGCCGCTGCTCGAGCCGAACCTGAGCACCGGTGGCCTCAACTTCTTGGGCCTGTCACTGCTGATTTTCCTGATGGCCAACGTGATCTGGTCGGCACCACAGGCTGAAGCCGTAGCCGTTGCTGAGGACGCAGCCAGGATGGGCTCGCGGGACGCGCCGCTCGATGCCGATCAGCTGGCACGCCTCGGTCCTGGGTATCCACTGCTGTTTCTTCTGCCTCAGATCTCCACGCAGACGCTTTTTCCAGGCAGTGACGCAAATGGGGACGAGGCCGCGCCACCCGAAGACAGCCGAGACCTCTACGAAACGACGGCCCGCACGATGGCGATCGTGTCACAGTTGGCGATCGTGCTGGGCACCCTCGCGATTGGCTGGCTGCACTTTGAAAACCTGCGACTGGGCATCGCAGCGGCCGTGCTCTACCTATTGCTCCCCTACACGGCCAACATGACCGGACGGGTCGACCATGCGTTGCCTGGAGCCCTCCTGCTTTGGGCGGTCGTGGCCTATCGACGGCCGTTTCTTGCCGGCTCGCTGATCGGCCTGGCGATCGGCACGAGCTACTACCCAGTGTTCCTTCTCCCGCTGTGGTGCAGCTTCTACTGGGAGCGAGGGATTCGGAGGTTTGTGTCAGGAGTGCTCGTCACCCTTGGCATTCTCGCCATCGTGCTCTGGCTGACTTCCGCAAATGCTGAGGTGTTTGTGGGGCAGCTGCGACAGATGTTCGGCTGGATTTTCCCGGGGAACGTGTCGCTTGAAGGCTTCTGGGCGTTGGAGGGCAATGATCCGGTATTTCGTCTGCCAGTCCTCGCCGCCTTCCTGGTGATGATCTCGACCCTGGCGATGTGGCCGGCGCAGAAAAACCTCGGCACACTGATGAGCTGCTCGGCCGCCGTCCTGCTCGGTAGCCAGTTCTGGAAGGCGCATGACGGCGGGCTGTTTATGGCCTGGTATCTCCCGGTCTTGCTGCTGGTGGTCTTCCGGCCAAACCTGGAAAATCGCGTCGCCCTCGCGATGCTCGACCCCAACTGGATGGCTGCCTGGCGACGCATCCTGCGACGCACGCCGAAGGACCTTCCTGCCGGCTAAAGCCGGGGTCAGCTTCGATGCACATCAGCTCCGTCGCGGATCAAACCCGTCCGGATTCTGCTGGGCCGCCATCCAGGCCCGCCAGGCATCGGCTCGCCACTCGAAGTTGGTGCCAGTCAGCTGCACGAGCGCCTCCAGCACCGCCTGATTACGGACACGCTGCCGTCGCTGCGTCGGCCCACCACCAGCGGAGAGTCCTCCCTGCCCCGGCGTAAACGTGGCGCTGAGTGATCCGCCACTACCTGGATCGATCACGGTGTGCTCAGTCTCGAGCACTGCCACCAGAGGGAGCACCGCAGATTCATCGCCAAGCCTTCCAAGCGCCGCCGCCGCTCGGTTGATCCGTGCGTTCTCCGGACCACGCAGCGCCGTGAGAAACCCAACCGTGGCCATCACCGGCGTGTCGACGGCAAGCTCTTCAACAGCTGCAATGCGTGTCTCCGGATCGGCGTGATCCAGACCGATACTCACCAATGCATTCACTGCGTCTGGTGTGCCAATCCTGGCGAGCGCCTCCAGATACCAGTTGCGGCATCGCATCTGCGGATCGTTCGCGATCGCTGCTGCGAGCGCCGGCACTGCCAACGGATCATCGATCTCACGAATCGATTCGATTGCCACCGACGACCGCGTGGGATCCTGGGCGTCACGACGGAGCCGCTCCAGGCGAGCCGACCAGTCGCGTTGAGCGTCCTCGGCGGCACTTCGCTGTTCCAGCAACCAGACTTCCTGGGGAGTCCGCCAGGTTCCTTCGTGCCGCACCAGGCCCCGGGCTTGCATGAACTCCGCCTGGGAGGCCGTGGCCGTCTCCTCGCCCCGAGCGAGTCCCGACACACTGACAACTGGGCCAACGAACGCCATCACGCCCACTGCAAGCACGATCACAGGTGGCAGTGGCACCAGAACTCGTCGCAGGCTGCACATGTCCGCCGTTCTCCTTCCGCCAGCAACAACCACGGCTGGCACAGCATGCAGGCCGCTCGGCACGCGACCCAACGCCATTCTTGGGGCTGCGGGCAGCCGACGGCCAGCCGGCCTTCGCCCGAACCTTCTTCGGCCCTCTCCCTGATCCTGGCATCACCTTCCGGCGGCGCAAAGCGAAAAGTCCGCCCGATCGGCAGATCCTGCACGGTCTCCAGGCCACCCGCTCTCATCAGTCGCCCGCGTGTGGTACAGTCCGGCCTTGGCTGGCCCGCCTCGATCGTCATTCCCAACCCATGAAGCTGCCCTGGTCCACCGTCGCCATCGTGGGAGTCGGACTCATCGGTGGTTCTATTGGTCGGGCTCTGCTTGCCAGACGACTCTGCCAGCGGGTGATCGGAATTGGCCGCAGCGAGGCCTCTCTCGCTGAGGCGAAGCAACGTGAGCTGATCAGCGACGCCTCCTGTGATCTCGACGCTGTCAGTGAGGCCGATCTCGTGGTGATCGCCACACCTGTTGGTAGCATTCCGAGCCTGCTGGAGGAGGTGGACGCCCGTGTGGCCGAAGGCACACTGATCACAGATGCGGGAAGCACTAAGCAGTCGATCGTGAGTGGCTGGCAACGCAAACGAGCCCGTCGCCGCGGACGCTTTGTCGGCTCACACCCTCTCGCCGGAAGCCATCTCCGTGGCCCCACCGCCGCTGACGGCGAACTGCTCGACAGCCGTGTGGTTGTGGTCACACCCGCGACCACAACACCTGACGACGATGTCGAGCAGATCGGCACATTCTGGGCCAGCCTCGGCAGCACTGTTTTTGTGATGCCTCCCCGCGACCACGATCGCATCCTGGCCACGACCAGCCACGCCCCTCACATGCTCGCAGCCTCGCTCGCTGCGGTGACGCCCGACGACTTCCGTCGCTTCACCGCTGGCGGCTGGCGAGACACCACCAGGGTCGCTGGCGGCGATGCCGAACTCTGGGCCGATATCCTGCTGGACAACGCCACACAGGTCACACGCGCTGTTGAACGCATCAACGGCTTTACACAACGCATGCTCGATGCACTCGCAGCTGGTGATCGCCGCCGGCTGGTGAAGCTGCTCACCACTGCTAAGGACAAGCGGAATGCTCTGGGAAGTTGATGTCTGGCAAAAGGATCGTGGCGACGACCACGCCTCCCGTTCCTTTGCTGCTGCTGCAGCCGCCATCGACCCGGCCGACTGGTCGGCCGCCCGCACAGCCCGTGGCTGGCTGATCGAGGGTGAGCTCTCACGGGACGACATCGTGCGACTCGCCGAGGGAGTGTTGATCGACCCAGTCAGTCAAACCTATGCCATCCGCAGCATGGACGACCCTCAGGAATCTCCTTTCCCGGGTCTCACGACTGCCGTCCATGTGCTGCCGCGGCCCGGAGTCACCGATCCCGCAGCGGAGACGGCCCGCCAGGCTTTTACCCTCTTAGGGCTCACGCCACAGGCGGTCCGCTCTCTGTCCACGGTCTGGGCGCCGGCTGTTGATGCTACCCGTGCGGAGCAGCTCGCCTGGCGAGTCCTGGCAAGCGACGCGATCCACGAAGTGGTCGTGGGGCGATTGCAGCTCGACTCAATCGCAGGTGGTCGCAACTGGAGTTTCTCGCAAGAGTCGATCAGCCTTGAAGGGCTCGATGATGCTGGGCTTGCTCAGCTCAGTCGCGATCGCTGCCTCGCCCTCACGCCTGCCGAGCTGGTGGCTGTTCGCAATCATTTCAGAAGCCTCGGCCGCGATCCCTGGGAGATCGAACTCGAGACGATCGCGCAGACCTGGAGTGAGCACTGCTGCCACAAGACGCTCACCAGTGGCGTCGACCATACAGGCCCTCACGGGCCCGTGCATTACGACAACCTGCTCAAGGAAACGGTGTTTGCGGCGACCCAGACGATCCGCGCACACCTCGGGGCGGCCGACTGGTGCGTGAGTGTCTTCCGCGACAACTCGGGCGTGGTCCGGTTTGATGGCGATCACGATATCTGTGTGAAGGTGGAGACTCACAACCATCCCTCCGCGATTGAGCCCTATGGTGGCGCGGCCACTGGCCTGGGTGGTGTGATTCGGGATGTGCTTGGCACGGGTCGAGCCGCCAAACCGATTGCCAACCTCGATGTATTTTGTGTGGGACCACCCGATACGCCAGCTGCCGAACTGCCTCCCGGTGTCATTGAGCCGAAGCGTCTGCTTTCGGGCGTGGTCGCCGGTGTCCGCGACTACGGCAACCGGATGGGCATTCCCACCATCGCAGGCGCCGTCGCGTTTGAGCCTGGCTACCTCGGCAACCCACTGGTCTTCTGCGGCACGGTAGGCATCATGCCACGCCACTCTGCGGAGACGGAGCCACAGCCCGGCGATCTGGTGGTGGTCGCTGGCGGCCGCACTGGCCGTGATGGCATCCATGGCGCGACCTTCTCTAGCATCGAACTGTCCAGCGACAGTGAGACCGAGTCTGGGGGATCTGTCCAGATCGGACACGCGATCAACGAAAAAACGCTCACCGACTTTGTGCTCGAAGCCGCCAAGCAACGCCTCTTTTCGGCAATCACTGACTGTGGAGCCGGCGGGCTCTCGAGTGCCGTGGGTGAAATGGGCGCCAAACTCGGCGCTGAGGTCGACCTCGATCAGGTGCCACTGAAGTACGACGGGCTCTCCGCAACGGAGGTCTGGATCTCGGAGGCTCAGGAGCGAATGGTGCTTGCAGTGCCCCCAGCATGCTGGGAAAAGCTGGCGGCCATCGCTGCCGAGGAGCAGGTTGAGGCGATCGCCATCGGCCGCTTCACAGGTAACGGTTCACTTGTCCTGAAATGGGAAGGGAAGACGGCAGGCGAGCTCGACTGTCACTTCCTCCACGATGGACGTCCTGAGAACACGCTCATTGGACGCTGGGAGACGCCCGCCACCGCTCCGCTGGTGGTGCACTGCTCAGACGACGGTAGCGACAACGCCCTCGCCAAGCCGATGGTGGATCTCCTCGCCCTTCCAGACGTGGCGAGCAAGGAAGGCATCATCCGACAGTACGACCATGAGGTGCAGGGCTGCAGTGTGCTCAAGCCGTTGACTGGCCGAGGAGATGGTCCGGCAGACGGCACGGTGGTGCGAGGCGTGCTCGGCCGTGATCGTGGCGTGGTGCTCGGCGTGGGCCTGCGGCATCGACTCGGCCGCGTGGCGCCCTACCAAATGGCTGCCGGCGGGATTGTGGAGGCTGTGGCCAACGTGGTCGCCACAGGCGCCGACCCCTCCCGCATCGCCCTGCTCGACAACTTCTGCTGGGGCGACACCCGCAGCGAGGAAGGCCTGGGCTCGCTCGTGGAGGCCTGCCGTGCCTGCCAGGATGTCGCCATCGCCCTCTCGGCTCCGTTTGTCAGCGGCAAAGACAGTCTCAACAACGTCTTCGCTTGGAAAAACGAAGCGGGAGAGCCTCAAGAGCTTTCGATCCCACCCACCCTCCTGGCTACAGCTCTCGGCCAGGTTGAAAACGTCAACAACGTGCTCTCCCCGGCCATCCGTGGTGCTGGCAGCCGCCTCTACCTCCTCGGTCTCACACGGGCCGATCTCGTTGGAAGTCAGGCGGAACTGCTCGGGCTCACCGAGGGAGGTGAGGTGCCGCAGGTCGATACCGACGTCATCCGACAGACGTTCGCTGCGATTCATGCCGCTGCCAAAGCTGGGCTGCTGCGAGCCTGCCATGACCTGTCGGACGGCGGTCTGATCACCGCTGCAGCAGAGATGGCGATTGCCGGCGGCGTTGGCTGCCGCATTCGCTTGGCCGATGTGCCGTGCGACCTTGGCTCTGCAGCAGGGCTCACCGGTCTGTCGCGGGATGTGGTCCTGGCGACCGCCGAGTCGCCCGCTCGATTCTTCTGCGAAGTCTCGGAGGAGCATGCCGTTGCCTTTGAGTCCGTCGTTGCCGGCATACCACATGCGTGCTGTGGCGAGACCTGCGAACTCGACCCACGCGTGGGCAAGCCCACCGTCACCATGATGGGCGTCGACGGTGGTCAACGTGCCGCTGTCCCGCTGGCGGCTGCAGCCGCGGCATGGCGGAGTCTCGACTGCGGCTGAGTGCCGCCGGTGCATCTCGGCTGTTTGTCTCACCACCTCCTAGTTTTTCACGACACACGTATTCCCTGAATCGAGGACCCGCACCTGCGGCTGTCGCCATGCTTTCTCCACGTGCTCTGATCCTCAGGGCCCCAGGCACCAACTGCGACCACGAGACCGCGTTTGCCTTCGAGCGGGCTGGAGCGATCTCTCGTCGCGTTCACATCCAGGCACTTGCCGAGCGGCCAGCCCTGCTGGATGAGTATCAGATCTTCTGTATTCCTGGTGGCTTCTCGTACGGTGACGACATCGCCAGCGGCCGCATCCTCGCCTTACAGCTACGAACCTTTCTCTCCGACGCGCTGGAACGCTTTCGCGACCGAGGTGGGCTGATCCTCGGAATCTGCAACGGCTTCCAGGTCTTGCTGCAGACCTCGCTGCTGCTGCAAGAGCCCACGATCGGCCCACAGGCCACGCTCGCGGCCAATACCTCTGGGCGGTTTATCGATCGCTGGGTTCATCTCGAGACCCGTCCCTCGCGATGCGTTTTTCTCGACGGCCTCGGCAAGCTGGAACTCCCCGTCGCCCATGCCGAAGGTCGCTTTCGCAGCCGGTCCCCCGAAACCCTGACAGCCCTGGAGGCCTCCGGACAGCTCGTGCTTCGCTACGGCCTCAACCCCGACGGCAGCAGCGGCAACCCCAACGGCTCGGAAGCAGACGTGGCGGGTGTGTGCGATGAGACCGGCCGTGTTTTAGGCCTGATGCCACACCCGGAGCGGTTCCTCGACGCACTCCAGCATCCTGCGTTGGCGGGCTCGACCGAGGCACGCGGCCGCAACGGGGTCGGCCTTGCCCTGTTTACCAATGCTGTCAGGGCGGTGAGCTAGCAGCGACACCAGTGGCGTGCCCAGGTTGACCGCTGAGAGCAGGCTCCCTACTCTCCGCCACCCGCCCGCCTCACCATCGGTGTCATGGCCTGTTCATTGCCGCCCACACAGTCGCGTTCTCACCGCTCACGGTGTCGTTGGGCAGGCTCTCGGCCTGCCGCGCCACTGCTGCTCTCCGCTGCTGTCTCCGCCGGACTGGTCAGCTTCACCGGCTGCGCCTCGCTGATCACCAGCGGCTGGTCGTCCAATCAGCCACCTGAGATCACCGATACCTCGCCGCGCACCGAAGTTCGCACGCTCCCACTGGAGACCCGCTGGGTCCGTCACTCGATCGACGATCCACTGGTCGTTGATCAGTTATGGGCGTCTGTTGATGAGCAGAAACTTCCCCGCGACCTACGGGAACGTCTTGCCGCCAACGGGCTGCGGGCCGGCCTCGTGCCGTGGCCCCTGCCGCCAGACCTAGCGGAGCGGTTTGCGTATCTGCAAGAGCCCATAGAGCCAACTGACCAGCCCGCTGCAGATGACACGCTCTTGCCTGATGTGTCGCTGCAGACACTACGGCTTCTCCCTGGCCGGCACAGCGAAGTCGTGGCCACTCCTGCAACCGCTGAGATGGTGGTGCTGATGCGAGACCAGCAGCAGCTCTGTGGCACGACCTACCATCAGGCTTCAGCGGTGTTTGAAGTCACAGCCCACGCAGCAGCCGACGGAAAAACCGCCGTCAACCTGGTGCCGGTGATCAAGCATGGCGACCAACGCCGCGAGTGGATTGGCGAAGAAGGGGTGTTTCGTCTCGAAGCTGGCCAGTGCCGCGAGCACCTGGACGAGCTCGAGCTGTCACTGGAGCTCGCCGACAACGCTGTGCTTGTTGTCACTGCGGCAGGCCCGCCGAGTTCCACTGTTGGCGACGCCTTTTTCCGAGGCCGCAACATGCCTCGGACTCCTCAGCAGACCCTCGTGATCAGGCCGCTTACCCGTACGACCGATCCCGTCTTCACCAATACCGACGCCCTCACCGTCTCTCCGACAACAGCGGGTGAGAGGCGTCTCAAAGACTGATCCGGCGATAGTCGGTGAATGTCTCATACGGGAAGACTCTAGGGGTTGTGTTGTCTGTAACTCCGAGGGGCTGTCCTCCGGTCTTTGGGGAAGACTCCACGGCTGCGGAAGATGCGGCATTTCGGGAGTCTGCACGACGGTGGCATCCCAGGCTGGTCGCTACGAGTCAGCGATGCCGATGAGCCGACGAAGAGATCTTCGCTTCAGCACTCGGTGATCGCACACACTCGTAGCAGGCACGACCACTTATGGCCCCTTCCGCAACGCCTGGAAACCGCCCCCGTCCGCTGACCATTCTGGCCGCAGCGTTTCTCGCTGGTGGGGCAGCAGCAGTTGGCCTCAACCATTATCTCGATGTGTACCTGTCGCAGCGGAAGCCGGTTGTTGAGTCGGAGCCGATCTTTATTGCCATGCGGTCTCTGCCTTCCGGAGCTCCGATCACTGTTTGGGATGTGGCGTTACGGAACTGGCCGAAGGCCATGCTGCCCACCACGGCGATGCGGGTTGAGGACTCGTTTGAGGGCATGCAGCTGAAGATGCCGCTGAGGGAGGGCCAGCCGCTGCTCTCCGTGCAGCTTGAGCCGGCCCTTGCCGCGTCGAAGATGGCTGCTGAGCCAGGTGACGATGGCGAGATGATCGCGATCGATGATCGCACAAAGATTCAGATGAACTGGCCCACCCAGCCACCACGAACACCCGCAACTCCTGCCACAACCGACACCACCGGTGTCGCACCTGCTGCGAGCCAGCCGATCTCCGCTCCATCGACAGCGGTTGTGGCAGACGATCGGTTGAGCATTCCAAAGACTTCTGACCGACTGTCCGTGCAGCCGGAGGAAGACCGTCTCGCGGTCCGCCCACAGGATGATCGGCTCTCAGTTCGTCCCCCACAGGATGACCGCCTGTCAGTTCGACCCGTCACACAGCCAGAGCCTGTCAGTCTCCCACCTGTAGTCGACGAGCCTGTCGCCGAGCCCGTGGAGACGGTTGCCCTGACACCTCCAGCCGCCACAGAGACTCCTGCGATGCCGCCGGCTGACCAGATCACCGAGGCGGCTCCTCCGACACCGGCGACAGCCCCGAGCGAGCCTGTTCGCGAACCGATCCCAGAAATCCAGATTCCCTCACCGGTTGCCTCGCAGCCTACTCCTTCGCTCCAGGCCATCGCTGACGTGCAGCCCACTCCAGCTCTCGTGACGACAGCCACCCCCACAGCTGCGGCGGCAGTTGCTGCACCAGCAGTGACCGCACCAGTATCCCGGCCGCCTGCCCCACGTCCGGCCGCTGAACGTGTTGCCTCAACGCAGCCAGTCGCACCCGTAACACCAGCGATAGTGCCGTCGCAGCGGCATCTTGTGGTTCCCGAACGGATTGCCGTGATGGTCGACGAAGTCACGGCATCAGCCACACCAGCTCCGCCCCAAAACGCTCCTCAGCCTGCGAGCGAGCAGCTGCGGAGGCTCACTCCTCCCGCCGCTTCGCGCCCCGCCGTCAGCAGTAAGCCGACGATGAGTGTGGTGCGACCTGCTCAGCCGGCCAGTCCAGCGGCAGTTCGCCCGAACCCTCTGCGAAGCCAGACGGCTCGCCCTGCACAGTTCGCCCCGGTTACCACGCAAACCAGGCCGTTGACCACACAGCGACCAGCCTCGCAGACCACCCTGCGGGTTCCCCCGGTTGCCATCCCCACGCAGATGGCACCGCAGTCCATCAATCAGTCTGCTCAGAATGCTCAGTCTGACCTGAACGCTGAGGCCGACGATGCAGAAGATGCACCGATGTTTCCCCGAATGTCTGCCCGGATCGAAAAGGTGGGCGAAGACTGGACACGGTTCCGCCAGAGCATCTTTGGCAGCAGTGAGGAGTGAACTGGAGGCCCAGTGAACTCGAGACCCCATGAAGGGGTGCTGACTGACATCATCAGTCAATCGTGATCACGATCTTGCCAGTCAGGCCTCCTGAGAGGCCCACCGTACTCGACTCCTGAAGCAGATGGGCCTCCGCGGTCGCCTCCAATGGCAGCACTCGGTCGATCCCTGCCCGCAGCCCGTCTTCCATCCAGCGATTGAGCAACGCAGCGGCCGCCGCCTGCGACTGGGCAGATGCCTTAAACATCACAAACCCGATCAGCTGGCACTGTTTGACGTAGAAAGGCCCCAGCGGCAGTTGCGGACGAGCGTCACGGCCCGCCATCACAATCATTCGCCCACCTTCGCTGAGCATGGTCACCGCCTGATCGAAGTTCGGCTCACGACGGGTTTCCCAGTGGAGGTTCACGCCACCGGGAGCGGCGGCGGCGACCTGCTCCAGCAACGTCGTGTCGTGGTAGTCCAGTACGACATCAGCTCCGAGCTGCTCTACGAGAGTGCGTTTCTCCGGCGTGCCCGCGGTCGCGATGACATGTCCTCCGAGCCGCTTGGCGATCTGCACAACCATCTGGCCGACACCACCGCTGCCGCCATGGACAAAGAGCGTCTCGCCCGCCGTTAGCCGCCCATGGTCCACTAGGCCGAGGCAGGCAGTGATCCCCACCAAGGCCGAGGCAGCCGCCTCGACATCTGTGACCTTCTCCGGAGTCGGATAGAGCCAACACTCATCAACAACCACAAACTCGCAAAAGGTGCCCTGCCGTCCCAGCAGCCCCTGATTTGAGCCCCACACCCGCATCCCCGGACGAAGTCGATCCACGTCTTCGCCGACCGACACCACCTCGCCGGCCAGATCGCAGCCGACCACAAACGGCTGTGGCAGCGACATGGCCACGGTGCCGCTGCGGACATAGGTGTCGATTGGATTGACCGCCGCCGCCCGCACACGCACAAGCACCTGCCGTGGACCTGGCTTCGGCTCCGGTAGCTGCACGATCTGGATCACCTCGGGGCCACCAGTCTCGGTGATCACCGCAGCTTTCATGCAGAGGCCTCCTCGGCATTCGAGCGATCTCTCACCAGCAGCGCCCCACCCACAGCGATCACCACGCCAATGCCACCGATCACCGTGAGCGTCGTGGCAGAAGACTTGCCCACTCTGCCCAGGTTCTTTGCCCGGTATTCACCGACCGTCTCATCTCGCTCAACATCAGCCACCTGCAGTTCCTTCCACGCGGCATAGACCTTCATGAAGGGGGCGCGAGAGATCTCGTACCGCACCCGCTCAATGTCAAAGTCGAGACGGGTAACTGAGGTAATCCAGGCAGCAAGCCCCCAGCAGACCAGAGCAATCACCACACCTCCGGCGATCAGTCCCTGCCGCAGTGTCCATCGCCGAGGTCCGGCCGACGCAGCGGTATCCGGGTCAGCGGAGGGGAGCTGACTGAGTTCGCGAAAGTTGGGAACGGTGACCGTTCGTTCGCAGCCATCGCAGCGGACCTCACCACCCGCCTGTCCCTTGCTGACGCGGGTCTCTGCCCCACAATCGCACCGCAGTCGATAAAGCTGCATCGCCAAGAAACTCCCCGTTTTTTCGCTCTCATCCGCCCTGTTGGGCCAAAGCCGCACCGCCCACGCGTCGTCGCGTCGCCGAGCCTGCCACGGCAGGGTTTCCGCCGTCGGAAGTTTTTAGCACACGCGTCCGCAAAACCGGATTTTCAGACATTTATTTCAGAAAAAAAGTTGGCCTTCCGACTGCCCGACAGCCATAATCTCTCGTCCAGGCAGGAAGCCATGGGCACCCCCGAGTCACCCTCGGGATTTCACATCCGTCCTCCCTTCTGCATGTCCGTTGGTCTGTTTCGCCCCCGAGTTCCTCCCACCTGTGACCGGGGCAGGCGACCGTGACGCATTCAGGGATGTTCGCCGTCTTGGACCGCGTTGATTCCTTTGCACACATCTATCGGAAAGTGCCGCCGGACCCCCTCCGGTGTGCAACGCCTCACAACCACCCCGCGACAGTCCATCTGCTGCCCGTTTCGGGTGAGGTTCTGGACTTCGCTGTGCCTTGAATCAGACTGTCGGCACACGACGTGAACGTAAACGGATTTGGCTGGCAAGTGACCTGAACACGATTGACAACGCAGCGATACCCGGACCCGCCGTCACGTCCGGTTTCTGAAGGAGATTTGCATTGTACGACTCGCTCTTGGACGAACTTGAAGACGACGTTGTCACCACGCCTGGTGAGGTCGATGACCTGGCCAACAAAAGTGACGAAGCAGAAGACGGCGTCGAGTCCGGGCTGATCGCCGATGGCGATAGCTCTTCCGGTGACGATAGTGACAAGGACAAGGACGCAGACGGCGATTCTTCCAGTGATGCCGAGGAGGTGCTGCTGGAGCAGGCTGAGAACTGGTCAGACGACCCAGTTCGCATGTACCTGACGCAGATGGGTGAGATTCCTCTGCTCACGCGTGCCCAAGAGATTTACCTCGCCCGACAGATTGAAACCACTCGGGCGGCGTTCCGAGCAAAGCTGATTGAGTGCGAGTATGTCGGCAACTACGCGTTCAAGGTGCTCTCGCGGGTCCATCGTGGCGAGCTTCCTTTTGACCGCACGGTGCAGGTCTCTGTCACCGACCGGCTTGAGAAGGAGCAGATCCTCGGTCGTCTGCCACACAATCTGCGGACCCTCGAGGTGCTCATCCAGCAGAACAAGGCGGACTACCGGATCGCCCTCTCTAAGAAGCGGAAGATGGGCGAACGGCGGGCTGCCTGGGCTCGACTCGGTCGTCGTCGCAAGCGATGCGTCCGGCTGATTGAAGAACTCGGCCTGCGGACCCAGCGGATCGAGGCCAAGATTCCAGAACTGGAGCACCATTGCCGTCGAGTCCTGGAACTGCGAAGCAAAATTCTTGCCAGCCGCAAGGCGAAGCAGCCACCTTCGGCTCGCCAGGAACTCGTGCAGGAGTATCGTTCGATTCTCCAGCAGTGTCAGGAGACGCCTGCCAGCCTTGCCCGTCGGATGAAGGAGATCCGCAAGATCTTCGCCGAGTACCAGAAGGCCAAGCGTGGTCTCTCGGAAGGCAACCTCCGACTGGTGGTGTCGATCGCCAAGAAGTACCGCAATCGAGGCCTGTCGTTCCTCGACCTCATTCAGGAGGGCAACGCCGGCCTGATGCGTGCAGTCGATAAGTTCGAATATCGACGAGGCTTTAAGTTCTGCACCTACGCGACCTGGTGGATCCGGCAGGCGATCACCCGTGCGGTGGCTGACCAAAGCCGCACGATCCGAATCCCGGTCCACATGGTGGAGACGATGAGCCGCGTGCGGAACGTCGCTCGCCAGCTGCTGCAGGAATACGGACGCGAGCCGACGATCGAGGAGATCGCCGCCCGGGCTGGCACGCCTGTCGATGAGACGCGTCGCGTCACAGCCATGAGCCGGTATCCGATCAGCCTCGACCGGCCGGTAGGCAACAGCGAAGACAGCCACTTCGGCGACCTGCTGCCAGACACCGGTGCTGAGAATCCAGCCGTGGGAGCGGCTCAGGAGATGCTCCGCAATCGGATCAGCAAGGTGTTGAAGAGCCTGTCGTACCGAGAGCGAGAGATCATCAAACTCCGTTACGGTCTCGGCGATGGCTACAGCTATACGCTTGAGGAAGTCGGTCACATCTTCAAGGTCACCCGTGAGCGTATCCGACAGATCGAAGCCAAGGCTGTCCGCAAGCTGCAGGCACCCGCTCGCAGCGAGGAGCTCTCCGGCTTCCTCGACTAGTCTTGACGCTTGAACACGAAGGGGACTGGCACATGCGGAACCTCCGCTGTCCCAGTCCCCTTTTTTATGTCCACACCCACCGCCCGATCCCCACGACCCGATCCCGTTGATGAGGAGCCTTCTTTCATGATCCGTCACCTGCTTTCACTCGTTCTCGTCGTCTCGGTCATGACTAGCAGTGCACTCGCTGATGAGGTCTCCTTCCCGCGGACGACGATCGACCTCGGCACCGTGGTGCGTGATGTTGAAAAGTCGGTGGCCTTCTACACCAAGGGTGTTGGCTTCCGGCAGCTTGAAAGCTTTGACGTCTCCGCTGAGATCGCGGCCAGCGCCGGACTCACCGACAGCAAGTCACTCTCCATCCGGGTACTCGCCCTGGGGGATGGCCCGAATGCCACCAAGCTGAAGCTGATGCAGGTCCCCGGCACCACGCCACGCACCGGTGACAACGACTTCATTCATTCCCACACCGGCTTCCGCTACCTGACGATCATGGTTGAAGACACCGACGCCGCTCTCGCGCGGCTTGCCGCGATTGGCGTGAAACCCCTCGCCAAGTCACCCGTTGCTCTCCCGGAAGACCTGGCTCCAGGGATGTTTCTCACCTGCGTGAAAGACCCTGATGGCAACGTGGTGGAGCTCATCGGCCCACGCAGCAACTAGCTGCCACCGGCTTCTCGGCGGCGTTTGCCCTTCAAGAGGCTCGTCGCTAACAAGCGGGACGCGCGGGCAGCACGCATGATGAATGCACACGGCTTCACGACCGCATGGCCCTCAATCCCGTAGCTCAACACCAACTGCTCAATCTGCAGCGGGGATGCGTCCGGTCGCTGTCAGGTAGCCGAGCACCTTCGTCGCCAGTTCGTCAGGCGTCGCCGCTGACGTATCAACCGTCAGCTCCGGAGCAAGCGGCTCCTCGTAGGGCTGATGGATTCCGGTGAAATCGCGTATTTCACCTGCCCGAGCCTTGCGGTAGAGCCCCTTGGGATCGCGTGACTCGCAGACCTCCAGGGGAGCTTTTACGTAGACCTCGACAAAGTCCTCATCGCCGAGAGCCTTCCGCACGGCCTCGCGATCCTCCCGAAACGGACTGACAAACGCGGTCAGCGTGATCAGCCCCGCCTGCGTAAACAGGCCGGCCACAGCACCAATCCGGCGAATATTTTCCGAACGGTCTTCCGGCGCGAAGCTCAGACCAAAACGGCTCGCAAATGCGTCGCCATACTCAGCCGCAAGCATAGCTGGCGCTGCATTGAGCCCCATCCGAACGTTGTCGCCATCAAGCACAAAACTCCGCAGACCAGCCGCATGCAGGCGATGATCCACCAGGTTCGCCAGGGTGCTCTTCCCACTCCCGGAGAGCCCCGTGAACCAGACCACGCAGCCGCGATGTCCGGCGGCTGACTCACGCGCTGCTCGACTCACGGCATGCTCGTGCCAGTGGACTTCAACCGGTTCGCTCATTCATCGCTCCATCGTCCATGACGTCTGCGGGCAGCCTCACCTACTGCCAGCCATCGAGCGCCAGCGTCTTCTCGAAGAGGTTGCCCCCTCGCTCGACTCCGACGACAACTTTCTCACCCGGACCGCGGGAACCAATTTTGTTGGTGAGATCCTCAAACGTCTCAACCTGCTGGCCATCAAAGCTGCGAATCACATCGCCCACCTGGATGCCCACCTGGTCAGCCGCGCTCCCCGGCTGCACCTGCGTGATCACACACGGCACCATCAGCGGCTGTCCGCCAACCCCGAGTTTGCCACCCCGCCGCACATCGACCTTCGTATCAGGCAAGGCCGCAGCCAGCCGTGTGGCCGCCTCACGGGAGAGGTCGGTGTTGAAGAGCGCCAGCTGATCAACACGCCGCAGACGGGAGAGTTGTTTCACCGACTGATCATCGAGCCGCACACCATGAATACTCAGCTGGAGCACCTGGGGCAGCCGGCTCACCAGCTTGAGGTCGTCTGGGGAGCCGGTCCAGTTGTCATTCAGTGTCACATGCAAACCCACACGACCGTCTGCGAGCATGGTTGTCTCGATCTGCCCTCCCAGAGCCTCGAGTCTGGCCCGGGCCTCTTCTCCGAGTGCCACATTGTGAAACTCGAGTGTCGCCAGCGCCATCCGAGAGGCCGCCGTATCGTCCTCTTCAGAGAGTCCCTCGAGAACCCGCTCTGCCTCCGCAGACGCCAGCTCATCATCACCGACCAGCATGGCCTGCAGGATTTCGATCCCACGGGTGGAGACCTCGAGGTCATCTGAGGTCTCGATAGCGGCCACCAGCGGACTGATCACATCCAGGCCACCATCAGCGAGATCCCGTGAGGCAGCCTCCCGACGGGCGTAATCGCTGCTGGCCAGATCGGCGATTCCACGGGCGATGTCCGCGGGATCGGCGGCCCACAGGCTGCCGAGCGGCCATACCGCGGCCATGGCCGCCAGTCGCCAGTCAAATCGATGTCGAGAAAAAACGTGTGCCAAGGTCAGCATCCCCGCAAGCGGCGGCGGCTTCTCCCGCGGCCGAATGCCACTGTTCACCAGAATCTCCCAAGCATAGCAGCCGCTGTTTCCGGGAAACTAGCGACGTTCTCAGCACCCGGGCCCTCAGAAGGGTGCTACAGTTGTCATGTTCTGCACCACCTGACCATCCACTCCTCTGCTCTCCCCAGATCTTGCCGTGCCTGCCAGCCTCCCGCTCGCGCTACCGATCGTGGACCCTGCCGGGCCATGCCCCTCAGAGCCACTCCCAATGTCGCGGGAAGACATGGAGCGGCGTGGCTGGGAAGAGATCGACGTGGTGCTCGTCAGCGGCGACGCCTATGTCGACCATCCCAGTTTCGCCAACGCGCTGATCGGCAGACTGCTTGAAGCCGCTGGCTACCGCGTGGCCATCCTCTCGCAACCCGACTGGCGGAGCTGTGAACCCTGGCGTGCGTTCGGCCGTCCGAGGCTCTTCTTCGGCATCTCGGCTGGCAACATGGACTCGATGATCAACCACTACACCGCAAACCGAAAGGTTCGCAACGACGACGCCTACTCACCAAATGGTGAGATCGGCAGACGGCCCGACCGGGCAACCCTCGCCTACTGCCAGCGGTCTCGGGAAGCCTACCCAGGCGTGCCTGTTGTGGCCGGCGGTGTGGAGGCAAGCCTGCGTCGATTGGCCCACTACGACTACTGGAGCGACACCGTTCGACGCTCGATCCTGATGGATTCCAAAGCCGACCTCGTCGTGTTTGGCATGGGCGAGCGAACCGTTCTCGACGTGGCCCGAGGCCTGTCTGAGGAACGCAGCGTGTCTGACATGCGAAGCCTCCGTGGTGTGGCCTATCGACTCGGCGCCAGCGAGCCTCCACCGTCTGGTGCCGACACCATCGAACTCCCGAGCTATGACGCCACTTGCAGTGACCCGCTTGCGTTCTGTGAGATGACCCGCATCTCACACCTCGAGACCAACCCCTACAACGCCAAACGTCTCGTACAACGGCACGGTCGAGAGGCGGTGGTGGTCAACCCGCCAGCGTTGCCACTGTCGCAGGAGGAAATGGACCGGGTCTACGCCCTCCCCTTCACACGTCGGCCTCATCCTTCGTATGGGACCGCCAAGATCCCAGCCTTTGAGGTGGTGGAAACCAGCGTCCAGATCATGCGCGGCTGCTTCGGCGGCTGCACGTTCTGCTCGATCACCGCCCACGAAGGCCGCATCATCCAGAGCCGTTCGCAGCAGTCGATCGTCACCGAGATCCGCTCCATGGCGTCGCAGCCCGGCTTCAAGGGCACGGTCTCAGACATCGGTGGTCCCACGGCCAACATGTACCAGATGCGGTGCAGTCGGCCGGACGTGGAGGCCAAGTGTCGCAGACTCTCCTGCGTGCATCCCACGATCTGCAAACTTCTCGGCACCGATCATGGGCCACTCAAAGACCTGATGCGGTCAGCTCGCGATGTCGATGGGGTGAAGCGGGTCTTGGTTGCCAGTGGTGTGCGGATGGACCTTGCTCGCCTCGATCCTGAATACCTCGCCGAACTTGCTGAGCATCATGTCGGCGGCCACCTCAAGGTGGCCCCTGAGCATGTCGACCCAGACGTGCTGATGCTGATGAAGAAGCCTTCAGCCGATGACTATGTCGCCTTCGATAAGGCGTTTCGTGATGCCAGCCGTCGTGTGGGTAAGAAGCAATACACCGTGCCGTATTTCATCGCCAGTCACCCGGGAAGTGGCCTGGAGGAGATGATTGACCTCGCGGTCTTTCTCAAGCGAAACAGCTACCGCCCCGACCAGGTGCAGGACTTTATTCCGAGCCCTTTCGATATCGCTGCGTGCATGTACCACACGGGACTTGACCCGATGACCAAGCAGCCCGTGACCGTCACCAAGGGCCTGCGAGACCGTCGCATGCAGCGGGCGTTGTTGCAGTTCTTCAAGCCAGAAAACTACTTTGAGGTTCGGCGAGCCTTGGAACAGGCAGGCCGACAGGATCTCATCGGTAGCGGCTGCGACTGCCTGATCCCAGAGCGGGCTCCGAAGGAAGCTCTGAACCGCAAACGTCGTGAAGCGACGCGTGCGCTCACCGAAGCGACCAGCGGCGATCATATCCGCAGCAAGCCTGGCCGGAAGCAGTCACAGCGACGAAGCCGTGGCGGCAGCAGTGTTGGCTACCGTCCCAAGCGGCCCGGTCAGAAATCCTGACGCTACGAGCGAGGCTCAGTTCTCAGCCTGCCACAGGTGGATCGTTCTGATAGATGCGGTACTTCTTGGTGACGATGGCACCGCCTCGTTCAAGCGTGCGTTTGGAGAGATGGTTGCTCTCCAAGACCCAGGAGAACTCGACCTCCTCCATACCCCAGTCGTAGAGCCTCGGCACGAGCGCCGCCATCAGCACCAGCCCGACCCCCCAGGCCTGATACTCAGGAACGACATTGGTGCTGACCGCTCGCATCCGTTTGATCGCCCGCTTGTTCCAGAGCAACTTCAGAAAGCCGAACGGAAACAGACGACCGTTGATCGCCTGAATCCGATCATTGTAGTCAAGCAGACAGAACACCGAGCCGATCGGCTTGCCGTCGACTTCAGCAACCAGAGCGAGTTCTGGCACGATGAGGTGCTTGAGGCTTGTTGCCATGTGACGAACTTCGCCATCGGACAGCGGCACGAACCCCCAGGTCCCGCCCAGACTCGAGTTGTAGATGTCGAGAAACATCCGCACCTCGTCGGCAAACCGGTTGCGATCGAGCGATCGTACCGTCACCCCAAACCGTTCCTTGACACCCTCAACCATCACCCCGAGTTTCGAGTCGAGGCTGTCGAGCATCGACATCTGACCCCAGAAAGCGTAGAGGTCTTCAATCTTCCCGAGCCCCTGGGCCTCAACGAGGTCCGCGTAGTAGGGGCGGTTGTGGGTCATCATGAAGAAGGGAGGCGTGTCAAAGCCATCAATCAGCAGTCCACACTCATAGTTGAGCGTGGGATTGGTTGGCCCGCGGACGGTTGTCATACCCTGCTCATCGAGCCAGTCCCGGGCCGCCGTGAAGACCGCCTCGGCAGCGGGCAGATCGTCTTCGCACTCAAAGAAGCCAAAAAAACCGCGGTTCTCACCATACCGCTCGACGTGTCCGGCATTCACGATCGCCGTCAGTCGTCCGACATCCCGTCCGCCCCTCGTGACGAGGAAGCTCTGACTCTTCGAACGGTCATAGAAGGGATGATGACGAAAGCCCAGAAGCTCCTCTTGGGCCATCCGCAGAGGCGGCCGCCAGCACGGATCGTCGCTGTAGATCCGCCAAGGCAGGTCGACGAATCGCCGTTGCTCACTGCGGGTCGTCACTGGCGTTACGCCTACCTCGGCCACGCTTCGCCTCCTCCCAACTAGCCGGCTTTCGCAGCCAGCCGTCCCCCAGACGCAGCACTTCAGCGTCAAAATCGGTCGCCCCGCCAAAATCGGTCGACTGAGCCCACCTTCGTCTAGACCCCTGACCCAACTTGAGGCTCAGCACTGCGCGGCGTCACCATCCACCTCGCTACCCCGATAGGAAAAAAGTGGAAAAGAAGCCGCATGGCTTGTCACAGAATGCCGAACTACTATTGAAACGTGGGTTCGGCGGACGGAGCGAAAAGAACTCACACGGTCACTTCTACCGTTGTTCGCGAGTCCGTCATGATTGCACACAATAAAACACGTCCAGAGGTGCCCCGCGAGCGGTCAGTGAAGGCCGTTGACCATCGAGCGAGAAAGCCTCTGGAACGAGGATCTCTCGTCGCCGTGACCGGCGCCACGGGCCTGGTCGGCAACAATGTGGTGCGTCTTCTCCTCGCCCGCGGTTTTCGCGTGCGGGCGCTAGTTCGCCCTCGTCTCGCCGGTGTCGATTGCTCGCTGGCCGGACTCCCCGTGGAGATCGCCGAGGGACGAGTGGGAGATCCTGCCTTCCTCCGCCGGAGCTGTGAAGCTGCTTCGCTGGTCGTCCACTCGGCTGGCATGGTGCATATCGGCCGGCGGCATGCGGATGAGATGTGGCGGGTCAACGTTGAGGGCACCCGCAACGTGGCCAGGGCCGCCTTCGAGGCCGGGGCGCAGATGGTGCATGTCTCCAGCGTGGATGCGATCGGCCTGCGTGCTGATGGCCTGCCTGCCGACGAAGACACCCCACCTGGTGGATTGCACGAGTGTCCCTATGTTACGACCAAGCGAGAGAGCGAAACTGTCGTCCTCGCTGAGGTCGCACGTGGCCTGGATGCCGTGATTGTGAATCCCGTCTACATGCTCGGTCCTTGGGACTGGAAACCTTCCAGCGGACGCATGCTTCTGGAGGTCGCCTCAGGCAAGGGCGCGTTTGCCCCACCCGGCTCCAACGACTTTGTCGATGTCCGTGATGTGGCGGCAGGGATTCTGCTCGCCGCCACCCGTGGCAGGAGCGGACGACGCTACATCCTCGGTGGCCATCGGCTGACCTACCTAGAAGCCTGGCGGCTCTTTGCTGAAGTCTCCGGCAGAATGCCTCCTCTGGCTCTTGCCCCATCTGTCGCCGTCCGTGTTGCAGGATGGTTTGGCGATGTTGCCGGCATGTTTATGAAGCGGGAGCCCGACCTGAACTCGGCCGCAGCCGCCTCGTCGCTGCTGCCACACAACTTCTCCTCGCAACGGGCTCAGACCGAGCTGGGCTATCACTTCCGCCCATTTGAGACGACCGTTGAAGATGCCTTCGACTGGTTTGTCGAGCATGGATATGCCCACCCCGCCCGCAGCCGAACTGCGGTCGCTCGATGACATCGATGCCTCATATTCTCGTTGTCGAAGATGAGAGCCATCTCGCCATCGGCATCAAGTTCAACCTTGAGCAGGAAGGCTTTCGCGTCAGCGTTGCTGGGGATGGCCAGGCGGCCTTACAGACGATAGCCGCGGCGGACCCACCAATCGACCTTGTGGTTCTCGACATCATGCTGCCCGGCATGAGCGGCTACGCGGTCTGTGAGGCGATCCGCGAAGATGGCAACACGCTCCCGATTGTGATGCTCACAGCCCGGATTCTTGTCGAGGATCGCATCCGTGGCTTCGATGCAGGAGCTGATGTCTACCTGCAGAAGCCCTTCGACCTCGATGAACTGATCTCCGTGGTCCGCAGCCTGCTCTCACGCCGCGGCCGTCGCAGCCCTCAGGGAGAAGACCAGGGACTCTTTCGCTTCGGGAGCAATACGGTCAACTTCGACACATGGGAAGCTCAGCATGGTGACACGCCGATTCGACTGACCAACCTGGAGATGGCGCTGCTGAAGTATCTCGTCGAGCATGAAGGGTCGGTGATCTCGAGACGCGAACTGCTCGAGCGCGTCTGGGGCATGGCCCATGCCCCAGCGACCCGCACGGTCGACACCTTCATCTTCAACCTGCGGAAGTCGTTTGAAGACGACCCCTCCACGCCGGTCCACTTTCTCTCAGTCCGTGGGCGAGGCTACCGTTTTGTGGCCAAGCCGGAGTGAGGAGACGACCTTGCGAGAGGGTAGAGCTCGGTGGTGATGCAATCGCTGCAGCCTGCCACAGCCCGGCGAGCGGCCATTAAGACTTTCCCAAGAGGGCGGCAGCCGCAGCCGATGGGTCCGCAGTCTTCAGCAGCGATTCACCAACAAGCATCGCGTCGATCCCGGCGGCCTCTAGACGCAGCACATCTTCCCGCGTCCGAATTCCGCTCTCCGCCACCAGGGTGCAGCTCTCAGGAACCCGGTCTCGAAGTTCGAGTACGTGGTCGATCCGCGTGGTCATCGAATGCAGATCGCGATTGTTGATGCCAATGACCGTGGCTCCGATCTCAAGCACTCGCGGCAGGTGTTCTCCCGAGTGGAGTTCCACCAGTGGCGTCATGCCCAGTGAGAGGACCTCGGCATGAAGGCTCCTTAACTGGCAGTCATCAAGGCACTCCGCAATCAACAGGACGGCATCCGCTCCCGCAGCGCGAGCCTCGTGCACCTGCAGCCGATCGACGACAAACTCTTTCCGCAGAATCGGGACGGTTGCCACCGCGTGTGCGGCAGCAAGGTCATCGAGGGAACCTCCAAACCAGGTCGTGTCGGTGAGCACGCTGATCGCGGCCGCCCCGGCAACCTGATACCCCGCAACAATCTCCTCGACGGTCGCCCCTTCAAGCGGTCCGGTGAGAATGTCACCGGCGGACGGACTCTTCCGTTTGAACTCAGCGATCAGGTTGATTCCGCCTGGCCGGGACACCGCAGCAAAGAAATCCCGAGGCGGCAACGCCGATGCCACCCTCTCTTCAAGAGCAGCCCAGTCGAGCTCCCGCTTCGTTTCGGCGACCTCGCGGTGTTTCGCCGCGACAATCTCATCGAGCACAGTGGCCATGGGTGCCGTCCCTTCACTCGTGTCGCGGACTAGTGACGGAAATGCCGACGGCCGGTCATCACCATTGGAATCCCTGCCTCTTCTGCAGCCGCGATCACCTCCGGATCCCGTTTGGAACCACCCGGCTGAACGATCGCGGCGATTCCAGCCGCCTTAGCGAGCGCGATCGAGTCAGGGAAGGGGAAAAACGCATCTGACGCGAGCACACCACCGTCTGCCCGGTCACCCGCTTTCTCGAGTGCATGTCGAACTGCATCGACACGGCTGGTCTGTCCAATGCCAGCTCCCACAAGGCTCGTGCCGTTGCAAACAGCGATGGCGTTGCTGGAAAGCCGACGAACCATCGTAAAAGCAAACTCCACCGCAGCGGCCTGATCGAGCGGCACTGGGACGCTGGTTGCCAGTTTCCAACTCGCTGGGTCATCCGGCTCGCAGTCAGGCCGTTGGGCTAGCAGGCCACCAGCCACACTCCTCAGTTCGAGGCCAGCGGTCGCCGCCCAGGCGTCGCCAGCAGGGATCTCTACCAGCCGCACATTTGCCCGCCAGGTAGGCTTCGTCGTCAGCAGTTCCACGGCCTTGGGATCAAACGAGGGAGCGGCAATCACCTCCACAAACAGACCTGGTGTCAGCAGAAGTTCGGCCGCCGCTTCATCGAAGTGATGATTGACTGCCACGATCGAACCGAAGGCACTGGTCGGATCGGCTTTCATCGCCGCATCAAGAGCAGCCGCCACACTCTCTGCTGCAGCTGCCCCGCAGGGATTCATGTGCTTCACCACGATAGCCGTAGGGTCGCCCACAAGTCCTGCCAGCCGCACCGCGGCATCAAGATCCGCCAGGTTGTTGTACGAGAGTTCTTTGCCGGAAAGCTGACGCAGCCCGGCAATCCCACCGCTGGTGCCAGCAGGCGCGTAGAAGGCGGCCGCTTGATGCGGATTCTCGCCGTAACGCAGCGACATTCGCTGTTCAAGATCGAACGAGAGCCGAGCCGGCAACGGCGATGCCTCAGCCTCCCCCGCGATCTGCTTCGCCATCCATGAGGCGATCATTGTGTCGTAGGCAGCCGTGTGGGCGATCGCGTCAGCGGCCAACTGCCGACGTTGAGCAAAGGTGAATCCGCCTGCAGCGACTGCATTCACCAGCGCAGCGTACTGCTGATCGCTGGAAATCACCGCCGTAAAGGCGTGGTTTTTGGCCGCTGCCCGCAGCAGGCTTGGACCACCGATGTCGATCAGTTCGATCGCCTCGGCGTCGGGCATCGCCGGGTCAGCCGCCGCCCGCTCAAACGGATAGAGGCTCACGATCACGGCATCGAACAGCTCGATGCCATGCTCCGCGAGCACCTCGGCATCGTCTCGGCGATCTCGCCGGGCCAGCAGGCCCGCGAAGATCTTGGGGTGCAACGTCTTCACGCGACCGCCAAGGACCTCTGGAAATCCAGTGATTTCCGAGACGTCCTCGACCTCCAGCCCGAACGACTGCAGGGCCGTTCGGGTGCCGCCGGTGCTCGCCACAGCCACACCGGAAGCTTTGAAGGCCGCCGCGAGTTCTTCCAGCCCAGACTTGTCGAACACGCTTACAAACACCCGGCGAATCGGCACTCGGCCAGCCTGGGGGTCTTCGGTCTGAAGAGCGGGCGAACTGCCCGTCACGTCGGGGGGCGTTGATGCTGTCATGGCGGGGATTAGACCACGGCTCAGTGGGACGGTTCCAGTCCCTCCCCTTGGTCGCCTGTCTCGGCCTGGCCAGCCCCCACCGCAGCGGGCAGCAGCACCACAAACCGCGTGCCCACTCCATCAGCCCCGGCATGCACCGAGACACGTCCACGCAGGTGTCGGACGATCGCCCGCACAAGGAAGAGCCCCAGTCCGGTGCCGGGCGTGCTGCGTTCGAGTTCGCTCCCCAGCCGCACAAAGCGGCCAAAGATGCGTTTGCGGGCCATTGCAGGCACCCCCGGCCCACGATCACTGATCGTCACAGCGAGCATGCTCTTTGGAGCGACTTCTGCGGTGATCTCAACCTCAGGCTTTGGCAGCGAGTACTTGACTGCGTTGTCAATCAAGTTGCGAAACACAATCTCCAGATCTGCCTGACGGCCACGCACCCCCGCGTCTCCCACATGCAGACGGATACACGCATCCTCTACCCCGTGTCGCTGGGCAACTGCAGCGGCGATCGGCGTGAGCAGTTCCTCCAAAGCGATCTCATCGCGAGACGCTGCCGGACGACGGTGGAGGGTCTTTGCCGCGTCGAGCAGATGGTCGATCAGCGTGTCGAGCCGCTGCACATCGGCCAGCATGAACCGATGAAACTCTTCCTGCTGCTGCGGTGACACCTGGCGACGCGTGAGGGTCTGGAGATAGAGCTTGAGCGATGCGATGGGGCTCTTCAGCTCATGCGTCACGCTGTCGATGAAGTTGCTCTGCCGCTGCGAGAGGGCGATCGCCTTCACCGTCAGCAGCAGATAGACAATCACCCCCACCAGGACGGCGACTAAGAGCGTGACCCCGACGCCGAGAATTGCCCAGTAGAAAGCGGCGTTTTCTGAGCTCAATGCCGCTGCAATGCTCACCAGCACCCAGCCCACGCCGAGCGCAAGAATCGAGCCGATCAGCAGGATACCCAGCAGGATCGGCCAGCCGAGCGAACGACGCGGTTCCACGGTGCAGCACTCCTTTCACGGCCCGCCGATCGACAGATGCTCGTCAACGCCTTCCGTGATGCTCTGCCGGTTATATCATCGTGCAGCATGTCACCGACGCCCGCCAACGATCGTGCCCCGCAGACCAAGACGCTCTCCAGCAGTCTGCTGGAGCTTGTGTTCACCTGGCAGCACGACCGTTGGACACACGCCATCCACCCCCGGACTGCCAACGGGAGTTCAAGCACAGCGAGTTGGCAGGCTGCCTCACCCACTCCAACCGATGATCCCAACTGGCCGATGTCACCGCCACTGGTGGAACTGGCGGAGGTTGCCGGTCCTGAAGGGACAGCCCTGGTTGGGGTCGGCCGGGCGGGAAAGACCCACTACTCCGTGAGCATCACTCCCGAGCCAAATGGGACCGTTCGATTTGAGTTTGCCTGCCGACTCGTCACGTCGTGCGGATGGCTTGGCTCAACCTACATTCCGCTGGAGACCGCCAACTGTGTCGAGTTTGAGCCGATCGTCGGTGTCGTTTTCAGGCCCCCCGCAGATTCAGCAGCAGGACCGCATCGGCTGCAGATCCGCCCTTCAGCAGCCGATGACACCCCCAGAGGGAGCGGCAAAAAGGGGGTGACAGTCCAGTGGAGTTACCGGGTGGGAGTCGCTGAGGCCCCTTGACGGACGTTGCCGGTTGCAGCCGGGATGCCGATCGATCAGATTCAAGCGGTCAGGAACGCTTTTTGGGCGATCGCGTCTCGGACCGAGCAGACGCTGGCTCACCTCCATTGCAGGCTGGAATACACGCATGTTTGACGTCATCGAGCAGCTCAAGTCGGATTGGACCGACAAGTATGTCGTGGTGGATGCTGCTGTCCCGGAGCTTGCCCGGTTTGGGGAAGCCACGGGGCTCGTGCGGACCGTCAACATGAACGGTCGCTGCCTCGTCGAGTTCGACCAGTTCAACAACGTCGCCTGGTACGACATCGATCCTTCCTATCTGAAGGTGGTTCCCAAGCCCCAGCCGAAGCCAGCTGGAGAGAAGCCCGCCAAGGCCGCCAAGCCTGCTGCCAAGAAACCGGCTGCCAAAGCAGCGGCCGCCAAGGGGAGCAAGCCTTCCACCGCCGACATTCTTGCTGCCGCTCGTGGCAAAAAGGCAGCGGCGGCCCCCGCCGCAGCGAAGCCAGCCGGCGGTCGTCCCTCAACGGCCGACATCCTGGCGATGGCTCGCAGCAAGAAGGCAGCGGCGGGAGCAGAGCCCGCTGCGGCAGAGCCTGCTGCAGCAGAACCCGTGGCTGATGAGCCGGCCGCAGAGCCAGAGGTGGTTGCCGAAGCACCCCCTGCGGCAGCTGCCGCCGATGGGCCGATGCCAACCACCACCACCGAGAAGATTGCCTGGTGCCGGGCCCATGACGGCAAGGGTGGCTGACGACAGCTGCCCATTCCTAGACCTGGAGAGAACGGAGGCTCCTCAGATGTACTCACGCGTGCAATGGGCATCGTATGGTCCCACTGGCCCTCGCCGTCGCAGGGGTCTGCTGACCGCCGTTTCCAAAGGGTATGCCCTGGCAGCGATGGTGCTGTTTGTGCCTCTGGCCACTGGCTGTGGCGGCTACAACTCCCACCCGATCGTCGCTCAGGCGGAGCAAGAGTTGGCAGTCAACGAACAGGCTGCTGAGAAACTTGGCGACGGTGTCAAACGCTCCTCGAGCGTCACGGGCTCCTCGAGCGATACTGATGGCCGGGCCGCTCTGCAGTTCCAGGTCACAGGCAGCCAGGCCAGCGGTACGGCTGTTGTCGAAGGACGCATGTTTGAAGAGGACTGGGGCATCACCTCGCTTGAGGTGCGGCTGGACGGTGACGAGCGGCTCGTGCTGACGAAGGATCTCGAAGAGCGAACCGGAGTCGACACCCCGAAGTTCGACCCGTCGGCTGCCCCAACGACACCCACCACGCCCGTCGGACCGCCACCCGATGTGGAGATCGCCTTGCCACCGGGTGTTCCCGGCGGCCCTCCTGCCGAGTAGGCCCAGGCTGCCGATGAGCAGCTGCCAGCAGGCCGGGTTATTTCATATCTCGCAGCGCGGCGATCTCGTGGTCACGCCCAACAACCAGCAGGGCATGATCCTCGAGGAGTCGCGTTTTGCCATCTGGGAACATCTCCCAGCGATCGTCCAGGGCGCTCTTGATGCCCATCACATGCACGCCAATCCGGTTCCGCAGATTGGCCTCGGCGAGGGTTTTTCCAGAGAGTGAATCGGGCGTGGCCACTTCCGCCACGCTGTAGTCAGGGCCGATCGGCAGATAGTCGAGGACGTTGGGCCAGGTCATCTTGTCGGCCAGCTGTCGGGCAACTTCCTCTTCCGGAAAGACGACCTGGTCGGCACCGATGTGCTCAAGGATCTTGCCATGCTCTTTGGTGACTCCTTTGACGATCACATGCTTTGCGCCGAGCTCTTTGACATGCAGGGTGGCCAGCATGGAGCGGGTGATGTTTTCCCCGAGCGATATCACCACGGCATAGGCGTCTGCGATCGGCAGGTTTTCAAGGACTTCTCGATCCGTCGAATCGCCGATCACCGCCTCGAAGATCTGATTTCTGACCAGCTCCAGGCGATCTTTTTTCTGATCCACGCCCACCACACGGCAGCCGTTGTGGGCCAGTCGTGTCGCCAGTGCGGCGCCAAAACTACCCATGCCGAGCATGATGAAGATCCGAGATTCCGAGCGGGCCATAGGGGAAATCAGCCGACGAGCGGCCCCTCTTCGAGGTATTCGGTCTGGTAGGGCCGCTTCTCCCAGGAGAGAGCGAGCGCCACCGAAATTGGGCCTAAGCGTCCAAGGAGCATCAGGCCCACGAGAATGATTTTGCCAGGATTCGAGAGCAAGGGGGTGATCCCCGTCGAAAGCCCCACAGTGCCGAGTGCGGAGATGCACTCGAAGAGCGATTCGAGAAACCACCGCGGCCGCTCTGAGACGTCTGCGGAATGCTCCACCACCAGCAGGGCCACCAGCGCCGCGATACCCAACACGGCAAATAACAACGCGGTAACGGCGGCCCGCTCCACCGCCGAAGGAGGAATGGTGCGGCGGAAGAAGTTGGCATGCTCACATCCGCGAAAGCTCGACCAGCCTCGCACCAGCAAGGTCATGAATGTGCTGACTTTAAATCCACCGCCAGTGGAGCACGGCCCGGCCCCAACCGCCATCAGGATGATCGTGAGGAACAGCGTGGCATCTGCCAGCGATCCGTAGTTGACGGTATTGAAGCCAGCGGTTCGGCACGTGGTCGAGTGAAACAGCCCCATCAACAGTTTGGAAAGGAGCGGCTCGTCGGCGAGCGTGGGCTCGTTCCATTCCAGCAGCCAAAAGGTGGTCATGCCGTAGAGCAGCAGCCCTGCCGTCCCCACCAGCATCAGTTTGGAATGGGTGCTCAGCCGAACCCATAACGGCTCGCGGGCCTTGAGCCGCGAATAGATGTCAAAGATCACCGGGAATCCGAGCCCTCCGACGATGATCAGGCTGCAGAGCACAAGATTGATGGGCACGTTCCCAGCCTGCTGCATAAAACTGGTTTCCGAGAGTGCGAAGCCGGCGTTGCAAAACGCAGAGACCGAATGGAACGCCGAATGCCACAGCACGGTCAGCGGAGGAGCCGTGCCCCAGCTGGCAACAGAGAGCAAAACGAAGCCCACGATCTCCATCGTCAACACCACGAACGCCACCGCCCCGGCAAGCCACCGCAGGTCGACACCGCTACGGATGCCTAATGCCTCCACGAGCAGAACCCGCTGCCGCATGGACGCCTGTCCGCCCAACTGAAAAGCGAGCAGCGTCGTGATGGTCATGATGCCCAGCCCGCCAAGCTGCATCAGCACCAGAATCACCCCCTCGCCAAAGGCAGAGAAGTCGTGCACTGTGCTTCGTACGGTGAGCCCCGTGACGCAGCATGCACTGGTCGCGGTAAAGAGCGCATCGACCGCAGAAATGGGCGGCTGCTCTGGCTCGCGAGCGATCGGAAGCAGCAGCAACGCCGTCCCGATCAGGATCACGCCGCAGTAGGCGTAGAACGAAATCCGAGCCGGGTAACTGACGAGAGATCCGGCAAACTGCTGCGGCATCGGGGTGGGGCCCCGGAAAAGCCGGGCACCTCGCAAAGGCATACGGGATGGTCGAACGCTCCCTGCTGTCCGAGCACCATTCCCTACAGGCTTAAAGCATACCGTCGTCTCACCAACCGCCACAAAGCCGACCTAAAAGCGGCTGCAGACAAAAGCCGGCCGCTGTTCCAGGGCGGGCCGCGGCACTGATGTGTTTTGGGGCTCCTTCCCCGCTCAAGCAGGCTGCTCTCTCAAGGGGCTTCACCGGTTTCCCGAGGTGTCTGATGACCACGACGCCCGGCCAGCTGTGCCGGTCAGGCTGACCTCAAGGCCTTGCAAAAAAAGACTCGACAAAATTGTTTGACTCCAAAGACATGCCCTTCATAATGTGAGGGTTCGATTCGCCCGAGACATTCCGCTGCGGTGTCAAGCCGTCTTCGTCCGCGGAAAGTTTTCTGGATGCTGATCTCCCAAGCTCATGCTTGGTTTTGCGAGCCGTTTCATCGCTGGAGCGGATCGCTGTACGAAGATTCACTGTGGGAGAGGTATCGACTGACAGTAACGACAGTGATACCGGATGGCAGTGCTACCGGATGCCGATAGCACCAGCCGGTAGCACTGAAAGCCAGTACCACTGAATGGCAGCACTGGCATTGATTCTGGCGAGTCCGATGAACGGTCGCATTGAGATGTAGGTGTTCGAACTGAAATGGTTTGAACTGCAGTAGGTGGCGTGACGAGACAAGCGTGCCCGAAGGTGGTGATCAGGTTCACCGCCTCGACGGGTGTAAAAAGTGTCCTTTTGAATGCAGGAGAGTCTTCAAAGCAATGGCCCGCATCCGCAACGTTTTTGAAATCATCGAGCTCTACGGTCACGACGAGAACTTTGAGCCACACACCACCGATGAGTTCGTTCCCACAAACGCCCCCGCTGGTTCCAAAGAGAAGCTGGAAATCCTGGCGGAGCGGATTCAGCGTGGTATGCCTCTGTGGCACCCTGAAGATCAGACGGACTCCCCCACCGACGAGTCACTGCTCGTTGGGGCCTAGTCGCTGAAAAAACAGCGAGCCGACGGAAAAGAGAGGCCCGGCTGCCGATGGCAGTCGGGCCTTTTTTGTGGCTTGTTTCCTGGTGTGGAAAAACGCTCCTCCGCTACGTTCCTCGACGTGACTTGAGAGCAGCGTCAATGTCTCGCTTCGCGGAATCGGCTTTGAGCTTCTGTCGCTTGTCATGCAGCTTTCGCCCGCGACCGATGCCGAGCAGGAGCTTTGCCCGGCCGCGTGAGAAGTACATCTTGAGCGGCACCAGCGTCAGCCCCTTGTCGTAGGCATGACCCGCGAACTTGGCGATCTCACGGCGGTGAAGCAGCAGCTTTCGTCTCCGCTTCGGAACGTGATTGAGCTGGTTGGCCTTGTCGTACTCCGGGATGTCACAGCCGACGAGCCAGACCTCCCCCTTCTCCACACGTCCATACGCCTCGTCGAGAGAGATCCTGCCATTTCGTAGGCTCTTCACCTCGCTGCCAACCAGGGCGATGCCACACTCCAGGGTCTCAAGAATTTCGTATTCGTGCCGAGCCTTGCGGTTCTCGGAGATCACTTTTTCTGACGACGTGTCCTTCGAGGAAGCGCTGCCGCCCTTCTTCTTCGATTTGCCACCGCCAGATGATGACGCCGTGGGGTTCGTTGGTTTTGGTCGAGCAGCGATGGCCCCAGCCTCCTGATGCGTTCCCGGGGCCCCTGAGGCCTCCGTGCCGGAAGACACCGCCGCTTCCGGTAACTACACTCTAGAGATCCCGGCCCCCCTTCCGTCAATCGGCGTCAGTGTGGGCCGCGGCACGATCCTTTGACGACTCCCCCCCCGCCCGCGAAGATTCCTCGCCCGACCAAGGATGCCGATGGCCTGCTCACACCGCTCTCCCACTTCGCTTTCCACCTCCGGCCTGCCAATTGTGTCTTCTCGTCAGCCTCTGCGTGTTGCTGTGATCGCCCTGCTGATTGGGCTGGGCATCCCTGCGATGCTGATTGCAGCTGACGATACGCACCCCGGTTTTGTGGCAGGTGACCGACCAGCAGACAGCAACGGCCCGATGGTCGAAGTCACCGGTGGCTGGATGGTGCCCTATGAGGAAACCATCCCCGGCACAGACGTCACCTTTGAGATGGTGCCAGTCCCCGGAGGGACGTTTCGCATGGGAAGCCCAGACGATGAGGCCGACAGAGACGACGCTGAAGGTCCGATGTTCGAGGTCACCCTCGAGCCGTTCTGGATGGCCTCGCACGAGCTGACATGGGCGGAGTACAAGCAGTACATGGCCGCCTGCGACCTGTTTAACGCGATGGCCGCGGCCCAGATTCGCCCTGTCACCGCTGAGAACCTGGCGGACGCAGTCACCGCCCCCTCAAATCTGTATGACCCCACAACCACCTTCACCAACGGCGAGGAGCCCAATCAGCCGGCGGTCACGATGACGCAGTTTGCCGCTCGGCAGTACACCGGCTGGCTCTCAGGCCTGACGGGGCAGTTCTATCGGCTACCGACTGAGGCGGAATGGGAGTATGCCTGTCGCGCCGGGAGCACGACCCCGTGGTCCTACGGCGACGATGCCGAGGCGCTCGGCACTGTCGCTTGGTTTGCCGACAACTCTGATGACACGACCCATCCCGTTGGTGAACTTGAGGCGAATGGATTTGGCCTCTTCGACATGCATGGCAATGTCGCCGAGTGGGTCATCGACCAGCTGTCGGCCGACGGCTACGCCCAGGCGGCCGCATCACAGCCCCTCAGCGGTGGTGATGCGATCGCATGGCCAACCGAACTCGAAGGCCGCGTCATCCGTGGTGGCGCCTACTACGACGATCCCGACCGCTGCCGCAGCGCCGCCCGCCGTGGCTCAGAAGACGAAGCCTGGAAGGAGATTGATCCCAACCTTCCGAAGAGCCCGTGGTGGTACACCGAAGAACCGGCTCTCGGGGTCGGCATGCGACTGGTGCGACCGTTTGCGGTGCCATCGCGTGACGAACAGCAGCGTTGGTGGCAGGCCGACATCGACAGCATCCGGGAAGATACTGACAGTCGCGTGATGCAAGGACGCGGTGCTCGTGCGGTGGTTGATCCATCGCTACCGGCCGAACTCGAAGAGAAGGGCCTGAGCAACTAGCGACCGGCTGCGAATCCTTTTTCTTCGCAACGCGTTCCACCAGAGAACGCACCTATCTGTCCCGCTGCGGTGGGCCAGACACAAGACCTCGCCCCAAGAAAACGCCCCTAGAACGATTCGAGGACACACATGACCGTGAACGTCACCGGAGCGGAGACGATGAAGTGCACGCAGAAATTCACACACATCCGAATGGCTGTCCACCTCGCGCTGCTGCTGGCCGGCATGGTTGCTGGACTGACCGCTCGTGAGGGCACGGCAGCCGACTGGCCCGACTGGCGTGGCCCCACGCTCGACCGGCATGCAGGCGATCAAGGCCTGGTGACCACCTTCGATCCTAAGAAGGGCACCAACGTCCTGTGGACGAGTGAAGAGGTCTCAGGCATTTCGACGCCAATCATCGTCGATGGCCGACTCTACTCGCTGGTCCGCCATGCCCCGGGCACGAGTGCCGAGGCGGAAAAGGTCGTCTGCCTCGATGCCGTGACGGGTGAGAAACTCTGGGAGAACGTGTTCAACGTCTACCTCTCCGATGTGCCAGCTGAGCGTGTTGGCTGGAGTAGCGTAGCCGCCGATCCTGCAACCGGGTCGATCTTCGCCCAGGGTGTCTGCGGCGTGTTCACCTGCATGGATGCCAAGACAGGTGCGACCCGTTGGCAGCGGAGTCTTCACGAGGAGTTTGGGTTCCTCTCCACCTACGGTGGGCGCACCAACGTGCCAGTGGTCTTTGAAGATGTTGTGATCGCCAGCGCTGTGGTCATCGGCTGGGGCACAACTGCCAAACCGGCCCATCGCTTTTTGGGAATGGATGTCGCGACCGGGGAGGTCCGCTGGATGAGCGGTACCCGTGAACTGCCTGCCGACACCACCTACAGTACGCCCTCAATCGCCAACTTTGGTGGCGCTGCGGCCATCGTGTTTGGCTCCAGCGACGGCAGCATCTGGAACTTCCAGCCGCGGACAGGCAAGCCTGTCTGGGACTTCCGACTTTCGCCCCGCGGGGTGAATGTGTCGCCCCTCGTTGCGGACGGAGTGGTCTATGCCGCCCAGGCGGAAGAAAACCTCGACAACACCACGATGGGCTGCGCGACCGCCTTCTCGGTAGATGGTTCTGGTGACATCACATCGTCTGCCAAGCTCTGGCAGGTGAAGGAAGTGTTTGATGGCCGGGCCATGCCTGTCACTCTTGGCGACCGTGTCTACTTCGCTGACAACACCGCCAAACTGCATATCTTTGAAAAGGCGACCGGCAAGCCAGTCGGACGTCCACAGCGTCTGCTGGGCACGATTGTGCGAGCCAGTCCACTGGTCGCCGACGGCCGGCTGTTTGTCTGCACCACCAGCGGCTGGCATGTGCTCGAGCCGACCGAGACTGGCCTGAAGTTTGTCGACCGCAAGCGACTCGACGCTGAAGACGAGGTGACCGCCTCACCCATCGCCTGGGAAGGCCGGCTCTATCTCACCACTGGTGAACGGCTCTACTGTTTGGGGGACACTCCGCCCGCACCCGCAAAGGCTGCAACGACCAGCCGTGCGGTGGAAGTAGCCGAAGAGACCAAGGGCCCTGCCGGCGAGCCCGCCTGGGTGCAGGTGGTTCCCGCTGAAACGCAGGTCGCTGCGGGAGAGTCTGTCTCCTACCGTGTCCGGCTCTATGACGAGCATGGCCGGTTTGTAAAAGAGTCGCCGGCGACCTTCTCGTGCGAGATCAACGGCAAGCCTGCGGCCGACGCCATGACCGACGCCGGTGTCTACACCGCCCCAACAGACATCCATGCCGGTGCGGTGATCACCGCGACGGTAGGGGGTCTCACTGGAACAGCCCGAGTCCGGTCGATGCCACCACTTCCATGGGCCTTCGACTTTGAGAACATCCCACTCAACCCAGACCCCAAGAGCGGCCTCAACAAGGGTGAGCCACCACTGCCCTGGGTTGGCATGCGATACCGCCATGTGGTTCGCGAGGTGGACGGTTCGAAGTGCATGGTCAAGATCACCACGATTCCCAAGGGCACCCGTAGCCAGGGCTGGATCGGTCCAATCGAGCTGTCGGACTACGCCATGTCTGCCGACTTCCGTGCTGAGGAATCAGGTCTGAATGCTGCGAAGCCTGCGGCCGCTGCAGACAGCGATGACCCAGATGAAGCCTTGCCTCCCCCGGCTCCCGCCTCGGGCACGACGGCCGACCTTTCGATCTCTCGACTGCCAGACATGGGGCTGATCGCACAGCGGTACACCCTCGACCTGATGGGTGCCAGCCAGCAGCTGCAGCTTCGCACCTGGCCTCCCCAGGTAGCCACCCACTTCTCAGTCACAGTGCCCTACCCTTGGAAGGCCGGCCGCTGGTACAGCATGCGGCTTGAGGCCACTCACGACGGCGTCGATGCAGTCGTGCGTGGCAAGGTCTGGCCTCGTGGTGAACCAGAGCCAACAGAGTGGACAATCTCCGGGGTCCATGAAGCCGGCAATCTGCAGGGAAGCCCTGGCTTCTTCGGCAATGCCAAGGTTTCGGAGATCGCTATCGACAACGTGCGTGTGGAACCTCTTGATGCCGAAGGGAGTGGATCGCGATGAGCGTGACTCGTGTTGCTGGAAGAATCCTGAAAACTGGCCCACAACGAATCGCAGGGGCGATCTGCCTGGCCCTGCTGACGACAGCAGGCGGTATGGCAGCCAAGCCAGACACCGAGCTGACAACTGAGTGGAACCAGTGGGGCGGTTCGCCCGCACGGAATAACACTCCGGTTGCCCGCAACCTGGCGGTTGAATGGGAGCCGGGCGACTTTGATTACGACACCGGTGAATGGCAGCCCGAAACGAGCAGCAATGTGCTCTGGGTCGCCCCCGTTGGCAGCCAGACCTATGGCAATCCAGTACTCGCCGGCGGGCAGATCTACGTCGGCACCAACAATGGGAATGGATATATCGAGCGATATCCCGCCACTGTCGACCTCGGCTGCCTGCTCGCCTTCTCTCAGGAAGACGGTTCCTTCCTCTGGCAGGACTCCAGCGAGAAACTGCCCACGGGGCGTGTGCACGACTGGCCGCTGCAGGGGATCTGCTGCTCGCCTCTCGTTGAGGGCGATCGACTGTGGTACGTCAGCAGCCGCGGTGAGGTGAAGTGTCTCGACACCGCCGGCTTCCGCGACGGCGAAAATGATGGCCCCTACACCGATGAAGCTGTGGTCGACGAACGAGAAGCGGACGTCGTGTGGGTGCTCAACATGATGAAGGACCTCGGCGTCTCCCAGCACAACATGTGCTCCTGCAGCGTGACCGCGGCTGGCGACTACCTGTTTGTGAACACCAGCAACGGCGTCGATGAGGGGCATATCAACCTACCGAGCCCAACAGCTCCGAGTTTTCTCTGCATCGACAAGCGAGATGGCCGGCTGCTCTGGGCAGACGCGACCCCTGGCACCAACGTCCTGCATGGCCAGTGGTCGAGCCCTTCCTACGCAGAGATCGACGGTGTGCCGCAGGTCATCTTTGGTGGTGGTGACGGCTGGGTGTATGGCTTTGATGCACGCGGTGAAAACGGCAAGAGCAAACTGCTCTGGGAGTTTGACTGCAATCCGAAGGATTCCAAGTATTCCCTCGGTGGCCGTGCCGACCGCAACCACATCATCGGCACGCCAGTTGTCTACGAAGGGCTCGTCTACATCGGTGTCGGCGAAGACCCAGAGCACGGCGAAGGCGTTGGCCATCTCTGGTGCATCGATCCCACCAAGCGTGGCGATGTGAGCGCTGAACTTGCTGTGAGTCTCTCGGCTCCAGACACGCCGCTTCCACGTCGCCGCATGCAGGCGGTGATCAAGGAAGATGGGGAAGTCGCACGACCAAACCCGGCATCCGCCGCTGTCTGGCACTACCCGGGCTTTGACGCTGACGGGGATGGTGACCTCTCCTTTGAAGAGACGATGCACCGCACCTGCGGAACGGTGGCGATCCAGGATGGCCTGCTGTTTGTGGCCGACTTCAGTGGTCTGTTCCACTGTCTCGACGTCAAGACGGGCAAGCCGCTCTGGACGTTCGACATGCTCGCCGCAAGCTGGGGATCTCCGTTGATTGCGGATGGCAAGGTCTACATCGGTGATGAAGATGGCGACATCGCGATCTTTGATGTGGCTCCAGAAATGAACCTCATTGCTGAGGTCAACATGGGCAACAGTGTTTACTCCACACCAATCGCAGTGGGTGACACTCTCTACATTTGCAACAAGAGCCACCTCTTCGCGATCCGTGAAGGTGCTGAACCGATCAGCGGAAGCAAGTAAGGCGGGCTCAGCCTTCGGGCCGCCTCACCGGGAGGCGGCCTGCCATCGGGTCTGTGAAGGGGGAAAGCGATGCACGCCGTCGCCGTGAAGGTTTTCTGCGCCTGCACCTGCGTGGTGGTGGCCTGTGTGGGTGTTTCTGAAGCGATGCCGCGGGCAGCTGCCGCTGAGTCGGCAGTGACTGCAGAAGCGACGCCTCCTGCAGACTCCCCCGCTGGCGAGGCTGTTCGCCAGGCGCGGCGGGTGCTTGTGCTCGGAGACAGTATCACCTACTCCGGTGGCTGGGTGGCCAACGTGTCTGCCTGGATGGAAGAGCAAGGACTGACCGCCTCGCTGGTCAACGCAGGCCTCTCGAGCGAAACCGTCTCGGGACTTTCGGAGGAAGGACACGCCAATGGGGCCTTCCCTCGCCCCGACCTGCACGAACGGCTCGATCGGGTGTTGCGGCTTGTTCGGCCCGACCTCGTGCTCGCCTGCTACGGAATGAACTGCGGCATCTATCTGCCGCTCGATGAAGAGCGGTTCGCCGCCTACCGCCAGGGCATCGAATCACTCCACGACAAGTGTGAAGCCGCTGGCGCCACGATCATCCACCTCACGCCACCGATCTACGACGGTCGCCCTGACCGCAAGCATCCAGCCGGTGACGTCGACTACGAGTCGGTGCTCGCCGCCTACTCCGAGTGGCTCGTGAGCAAGCAGGCTGACGGCTGGCTGGTGATCGATATCCACACGCCGATGGCGAAGGCCCTCGCAGAACATCGCAGTAGCGATCCGGCCTTTACGTTTCAGCCAGACGCGGTGCATCCCAACGAGGAAGGCCAGCGGCTGATCGCCGAAGCGGTGCTCGCTGGTCTGGGAGCTCCCGCAGACTCCTATAGCAAAGATGCCCTCGCTCCATTCCTGCCGGAGGCAACCGAACGCATGCGGCTGCTCCGCGACGCGTCACTCTTCGCTGCTGGGCACCTGCGGCCAGGAGTGGCCGAAGGCCTGCCTCTGGCAGAGGCACAGGCCAAGGCTGCCGCACTGACACAGTCCCTCCGAAGTCGTCGGCAGCAACTGCGAGGCACGAAGCATCCAGGTGGTGAGTGGCGGATCGCACTCACCTGGCCGCAGCCTCCCGTTGTGACACCAGGCCCTGCTCCGGCAGAGCCGGCAGCCGTGCCCACTGACGCCATCGTGCTCTTCGGGGGTGACAACCTTGAGGCCTGGGAGGGTGCCGATCGGTGGCGCGTCGCTGAGGGAGTGGCCACGGTGGGTGGCGGCGGCATCCGGACGAAACAGGGGTTTGGTGACTGTCAGCTGCACGTCGAGTTTCGCACGCCTTCCCCTGCAAAGGGCTCTGGACAGGGCCGTGGCAACTCGGGCATCTTCCTAATGGGCCTCTACGAAATCCAGGTGCTCGACTCATTTGAAGACGGAACCGACGGGCCACTGACCTATCCCGACGGCCAGTGTGGTGCTCTCTACAAGCAGCAGCCGCCAATGGTGAATGCCTGCCGGCCACCAGGAGAGTGGCAAAGCTACGACATCCTGTTCACCCGCCCACGGTTTGCTGAGGACGGGTCGCTGGAACGGGCTGGCCGCGTGAGCGTGCTGCACAACGGGATCACCATTCATGCCGACACAGAGATCCTCGGGCCGACCGCCTGGCACAGGCCTCCGCAGGCAACGCCACACGCCGATGCCCTACCGATCATGATCCAGGATCATGGCAACCCAGTGCAGTTCCGCTCGATCTGGATTCGCCCCCTCGAACCTCTTCGTCCGACCGAGACGCCACGGCCCTCATTCGACTGAGGATGCCGTGGCCTGTGCGTCACGAGCCGCGTCTGCTCGCCTTAGGGCTGTGAAACCAGTGTCAACTCGGTGGCGTCTGATTCACTGTCTGCTGGAATCTCTTCAGGACTCTTGGCTCTCCAGCCAGCTGAGATCCAGCCATCTTTGCGAACAAGCAGTTCGGCGATTGGCAGCGGGCCGGCGGCCTCCAGCTGCCCAGGCAACTCGAGCGGCTCGATCTCAATCTGCTCTTTGAAGATATTGCTAAACCGTCGGGTCAGGATTCGTCGCAACGAGGTCTCCTGCACCGAGAGCCGATCTCCACTGCCAGGCTCAAAGCCAGGGGGATAGATCTGAACCTCCCCGTCGCGAATAAGGCAAAGACGCTCGGGGTCGCCATCCACCTGCCCCACGCGATAGGCGGCCCAGATGTCCATCCCGGGGAAAGAGCGATCTCCCGAGGTAAAGGCATCTCCCCGAATCGTCACCTGGAGCCAGTTGTCATCAACATCAACCTCGATCGGACGGCGACGAGCAAAGGTGATCGACCAGGGCTGCTGGTCTGGGTCACTGCCAAACGCCTCTGGCATCGCGGCCTGCTGTGACTCGGCAAGCTTTTCAATGTCTTCTTGCGTGAGCGTTCGGCCGGAGAGGGTGATCTCCGCTACGTTGTTGATCGCAGTGTCATGCACACGAGCGGCGATGACAGCGTCTGCAGTCGGCTCGGGAGCGGGCGTGGCCGCCGATATCTGGTCTGCAATCGCTTTTCGGGCCCGCACGGACAGTCGTGAGTCCGATGTCGACAGTGCCAGCAGGTCTGGATACCAGTCCCGCTCCAGCAACGGCTGGCGGAACCGACGGTGGTAATCACTGCGAGCCTGAGCGATCGGCTCTGCTGTTTCCTCATCAAACTGCCGACGCAGCTTTGCGCGGGCCTTGCCGGACGCCTCTGCATCCGCTTGAGGACGGATCTTTGCCGACTTCCGGCTGGCAATCTTCCGCACCATTTTCTGACCAAAACGCTTCGAGACAGCAATCCCCGCAGGCTGTGACCTCGCCTTCGCCGAGACCTGAGTTGGGCCGACGGTGACGTCTTCATCATCGACCTCAATCCGCTTGCTCGCGTCGAGACGGGTCTCTCCGGTGCTGTAAACAGTGACAGGACCGCGACCACCATGGGTCTTGGAATGATTCACTGCACCGAACACCAGCTCAAAGGCAGCCGCCGTCGTCGAAGGCACCAGATCGAGCCGCACTTGGCCGACCGTGCGACCGGTCCCACGGACCCGCGTGCCAACGATCACCTCGTTGACCGGCTCTTCCTTATCGATCTCACGATTGACAGCCGTCGCCAGCAGCGACTCTTCGATGTCCACGAGAAGATTGGGATGGCCGGTCACCTCGCGAACCCGCTGCACCAGCTCGAGGGCCTGTCCGGTCGCCTCCAGTTCGTTGAGCACCACACCAACCGGCTCCAGCGAGCCGCTTGTGCCATCGGCATCTGCCGTTTCCAGGGCGACCGCGAGACGTTCCAGGATCTGGGCATTTCGCTCAGCGGCATCAGCGGCTGTCGCAGCCTCCGCTGCCCGGCGGTAGCGGTCGAGGGCTCGCCGCACCCCTGCAAACTGCGGCATCCCCAGACCATTGGCGCCGGTCTCAAACCGCATCTGCAGCCGATCGATCAGGCCCGCATCAACCCCTGATTCACTGGCCGCCGACTCGTCTGTCGCCACCTCATTGAGGGTCTGCCAGTCGAGATACTTTCGCCAGCCAGGCCCACTCTCGCTGCGATCGAGCAGCCGCGTCAGTGGCCCCATGGCGTTCCGCAGTTCACTGGCTGCACGCCGAAGCACGCCGGCGTCGATCGCTTGAAAGGAATCCTTCGCAGCTCGTGCCTCTGCGGCGAGATCGGTCAGTTCTGAGGCCCGGGCGACGTGCGCACCGAAAAAGCCCGCCGCTGCAGCCACCATCGCCACAGCGGCCACCACGCTGCACCAGAGCCGTGCGGCAGTGCGTTTCGTGAGCATGCTCTCAGGCGGTGAGACATTGTTCTTCGGGCTGTTCATCGCACGCTCTCCTCACGGATGGCCGGGGCATCTGCGGGTCTGATCCGTCAGCCGCAGCGACCGGCACTCTACCGAAACCACCAGGTTTTCGCGACCGACATGACCGGTAGAAGCCGCCAAATCGCTGCGGCTTGCCAACGCCTCCTCCCGGCCTTCCAATCCCGGTCTGACGACTCGGCCACGAAAGGCCCCCCTCACGAAAGGAATCGAACGAGATGCAGCCCCGCAAGGTCGGTGTGACACGCAGGAGCCTGTGGCTCTGGACCGCTCTGGCCCTGGTTGCCACGACGAGCGTGCATGGCGACGACACGCAGCCGGCCGATGCCCAGCACCCCGCCGATGCCCAGCACACCGTTCCCTGCATTCACGACTATGCCGCGGCGACCGCCGCTGCCCAGGAGGCTGGTGCAATGCTGCTGGTCTCGGTCGAGCCCACGGTCAGCGACGACGATCTCGTCGGCAACTACCTCGCCGAACCTGACCTGCAGGCTCGCTTTCGAGCGAGTGAGACCCCCTGGATCTTCTGCCGGCTCCCGCTTGAAGGCACAACCGCTATCGACGGCGAACAGATGCGTCTGGTCGACCACCCATCCCTGGTCGAACTGCGGCGTGGTCCTGGTCTGTTCACCGTTGATTACGCCCACGGCAAAGGCGAAGAGGACAGTTCTACGTACGGTCGGATCGTTTCGATCCTGCCACGCACACCAGGCAAGTACTACCGCTTTGCCACGTCTCACATCGATGAGCTCACCGACATGCCTGCCGGCACGCTGACACAGCGATCGATGATCCTCGCGGTGCGGATTCATCCAGAGCGTCCGCAGAGCACCGACGGTGAAGCCGATGCGGTCCTCGCATCGGAAGCAGCGACCCATTCACAGCACCAGGCCGACATCGGGAACCAGGGCCACCACAACTGGTCATCACGTTCCAAGCGAATCCTCTCCCGGGTCTCCCACCCGGTGAGTTCTCCGGTGGAGGTGGTCGCTGAGAGCTGGGAAAACCAAGACCTTCTCGACTCCTGCGTCGACTGCGTGAAAAGCTGGCGGCAGTCGTCCGGTCACTGGAACGCGGTCCGCAGCCGGCACACGCTCTTCGGGTTCGACATCCGCCGTGGCCGCAACGGAATCTGGTACGCGACCGGCATCTTTGCCCGCTAAGGCCGCTCTGCGGCATGATCGTCTGAGCGTGGGAGGAGGCTGACTCCTCCCGGCTCGGCGGCTGGCAGCACGAACACCTTCCCGTCTCCCATCCGTCCCGTACGAGCGACGGCCACCACCCGTTCGACCACCTCATCGACCGCGTGATCTTCCACCCACATGGAGATTTCGACCTTCGGCAGGAAGGCCAAGGAGTAGTCACTCTCGCCATACTGGTCGAGATAGTTCTTCTGCCGCCCGAAGCCCTTCACCTCGCGGACCGTGCAGGCTTCGAGAGGAGCTCGGTCGAGCGCAGCGAGCACCCGATCAGCAAGGAACGGCTTCACGATGGCGATCACTTCCCGCACGCCATTCCTCACACCTACTAGCCAGCACCACGCCCGCTACGGCGACGCATCCGCCGCGAACGTCGCTTAGCTAAAGAAGTTTTCGCCGTAGAGATTCGCCGCCGGGCAGGTTGTGACGGTAATATCGCCGTGCACACGGGTCTGACAGGCCAGCCGCATCGTCTCTTCGTTGCCGATATAGGCCAACGACACTCCCAGCCGAGCCTTTTCCAGCACACCCATGCGGCTGGTGTTTTCCATACCTTTCGTCACCAGCACCCGGCAGGAGCCGCAGGTGCCCAGGCCGTGACAGTTGGCCACTTTGTGTATACCGGGGTAGAGGGCGACGCCTGCCTGAAGCGTCTCACGACGCAAATTCGCGCCATCCGGAACCTGGATCTCTTTTTTCTCGTTGGCAAACGTGATCGTGGGCATCAAATTCTCTCGAAAGTCGAAGGGTGCGACGTCGATACTCTACCCGCCCCTTGGGCGACAGGCCACCCAGCCGTTCCCCAATCAGGGGCCTCAGCACCCGGAGCTTTTCCAGGAGTCTTCCCACCATGGCCGAACTGAGCCGGTACCAGCAATCGATCGTCAAGCGATACTATGAGAACCTCGACACCAAACTGCTGCAGCGGCTTGGAGAGCAGGTGACAGATCTCTACCTTGCAGAAGGCAAGAAACGCGAGAAACTCTGGTCATCGATCGGCGGGGCTCTTGAGAAGCTTGGCGTCCCCAAGAGTCGCATCGACCACCTCCAGTCAACGGACGACGCCCGCAAACTCGCCGACCTCGTGAATGAGCTTCACGGAAAGGCGTAGCCGAGGGCCTCGAGCGGGAGGTGTCCCGATTTTCCTCCTGCACGAGCTTTGTGATGACGACTTCTCCACCTGCCGGCTCCCCCTCTCGCTCTGATCTCATCGGAGCACTGCGGTGGAAGAAGTTCCCGGTCCTCGACGACGGCTTCGTGACTCTGGTCGACGTGATGGGGGATGATGCTGCGATCGTCCAGGCTGCTCGCGTCAGCTACGGCGAAGGAACCCGGCAGGTCAGTGACGATCGCCAGCTAATCCGCTATCTGCTGCGGCATGCCCACACCACGCCGTTTGAGATGGCCGAGGTGAAGTTCCTGATCCGCGTGCCGATGGACTGCTGGCGACAGTGGATCCGCCATCGCACCGCCAACGTCAACGAGTACTCCACCCGCTACTCGCTGGCGATTGATTCCATGCAGTCAACCGAGGCTGATGCGTGGCGGACTCAGGCCACAAGCAACCGGCAAGGGTCTGATGGGCGGCTGCCTCGCGAGGCTGGCAGCCAGCTCACGCACGCCGAGACCGAACTGCACCACCGTGCTCGAGCTGTCTACCAGCAGCGTCTCGAAGCGGGAGTCGCTCGTGAGCAGGCACGCAAAGACCTTCCTCTCTCTACCTATACCGAGGCGTACTGGAAGGTCGACCTGCACAACCTGCTGCACTTTCTCGCCCTGCGAATGGACTCTCATGCTCAAGAAGAGATTCGGCACTACGCAACAACAGTCGGTGAACAGATCGTGAAGCCGTTGTTCCCACTCGCCTGGGAAGCCTTCCTCGACTACCGCGTCAACGCGATGCGGCTGACCGGCCTCGATCAAGAGGTGATCCAGCGACTCTCGTCAGACCACGGTGCTGCTGGGCTCCCCGCGAGCCACGAGGCATTCATGGCAGCGCAGCACGAGAGCTGGCGGCGACTCGACCGCTGCCGTGAGCGAGACGAATGTCTTGCCAAGCTGATCCAGCTGGGCCTCGTCGCACCGGCTGCCGTGTCGTCCTAATCACTCCGGGCAAGGTGCCGTGCGAATCAGCACCTCCACCTCCGCACCTGCCTCGTAGTCAGCACCCGCTGGTACCGCCACCAGGCCAGACGCGCCGGCGAGACCTCGCACGTCGGACGAGCCTGTCCACCGCAGAGGCTCAGCAATGAGCCGCTCACCGGCCTGCTCGAGTCGACAGGGCAGAAACACCGGCCGTCCACCAGCACCCCGACAGCCCGCGCGAAGGACAGCTCTGCTCCGCGGCAGGTGCCAGTCGTCTGCCGCCGCTCCGCTGAGAATCTGAAGGGCTGGACGCACGAAGAGATCAAAACAGACCAGAGTGCTCGCAGGGTTGCCTGGCAGGCCAAACACCAGAGTCGATTGCCCGGAGTGTCTCGTGAGCCTGCCAAACCAGACCGGCTTACCCGGCTTCAGCCGGACTTTGTGGAACACCTGCTCCACGCCGCAGTCAGCCAGAATCCCTGGTACGAGGTCGAAGTCACCAGCAGAAACGCCACCGGAGAGCAGCAGCACGTCTGCGGCGAGGCCCTGCTGGATCGCGGCACGGATCGCCTCGGGACGATCCTTGGCGATACCCAGCGGAATCGGCTCCCCACCAAGCAAGGCGACAGCAGCCGCGACCATCGGGCCGTTCGTGTTGCGAGTCTGGCCGAAGGCGGGCGTTGCTGCTGCGTCCACGAGTTCACTGCCAGTGGAGAGGATGGCCACACGTGCCTGCGGCGAGGCAACGACATGTGTGGCCCCTGCTTCAGCAGCGAGTCCGATCTCAGCGGCGGTCAGTCGACTCCCGGCAGACAGCACCACATCCCCTGCCGCGAATGCTGTCCCTTGGCGGGCAATGTGCTGCCCGTCGCGAAACGACGGCTCGACCAGCCGCACGCGACTGCCGGCAGCTGCTGACGCGGTGCCCTCCACTGCCCGCTCCACCGGCACCACCGCGTCTGCACCCGCAGGAATCGCGGCACCGGTCATGATCCGTGCGGCTGTGCCGGGGGAAACGATGCGGTCGGTCAGACAGCCCGCAGGTAGGTCAACCACCACCTCCAGCTCAACGGGCGATTCGCCGCTCACCGCAAAGTCTGCGGCAGTCACGGCGAAGCCATCCATCATCGCCCGGTCCCAGGCTGGCGAGTCGATGTCTGACCTGACCGACTCTGCGAGCACACGACCGAACGAACGGCCTAGGAGTTCGCGACGGGGTGGAAGCGGACTCGCCGTTTCTTCAACGAGTCGCAAGGCATCGGCAAGGTCGATCATGCCCGCCCTCAGCTCTGGGTCACCTGGCTGACCTGCAGAAAGGCTCGCAGCAGATCGTAGCCAACGTGAGTGAGAAAGCTCTCCGGATGAAACTGCAGTCCATACACAGGCATGGTGCGATGACGAATCGCCATGACCTCGCGAGAGCCATCGGGAGCCGTCGACCAGGCATCGACTGCAAACTCTCGAGGCAGCGTAGGCGGATCGATCACCAGGCTGTGATATCGGGTCGCCTCAATCGGCGAATCGAGCCCGGCAAACAGCCCCTCGCCAGAGTGCTCAATCGAGTCGACCTTGCCGTGCATGAGTTGCTTCGCCCGCACAATCGTGCCACCAAACACCTGACCAATGGACTGGTGTCCGAGACAGACACCCAGCATCGGCATCCGACCAGCAAAGCGACGCACGACATCGCACGAGATCCCCGCTTCATCAGGCGTACAGGGCCCCGGCGAAATCACAATGGCCTGTGGCAGCTTTGCGGCAATCTCGTCGCAGCTGATTTCGTCGTTGCGGACAACCTCCACCGGCAGGTCTGCAGCGATCTCTCCAAACCGCTGCACGAGGTTCCAGGTAAACGAGTCGTAGTTGTCGATCAGAAGAATCATCTCATCCCTGCCAGAGATCGTCGGCCGACGCAGATCGCCAACGCAGATCCATGTCGATCACATTCCGCCGCGCACCTTTATCCAAGCAGCTCAGAAGGATGGCCTTCACGCTCTACCAACGGCATCACCTGCGGCTTGTAGATCTCGGTATAAGCCTTACCGAGACGATGGGCATCGAGGGCCTCCTGACTCTCCCAGTGCTCCACGAGGGTGAACCGACGCACGTCCGCCGTGGAATGGTAGGCGTCAAACCTCAGGCAGCCTGGCTCCTCACGGCTCAGCTGCATGGCCTGCTGCAGCAGGCTGCGGATCGTGTCGACATCTGCAGCATCTTGAGCGGTCAGGAAGATATTCAAACAGAGCATGGCGAACCGTTGATCACGGGTAACATTGAGCACGGGTAGCACCGGGCTACAGCACAAGGCATCGGGCGATCGCGGCCCAGGGGACGATCGTCTGGAGCCGATGGTCGACGTTGATGCGGTCCACACACCGACCACTCGCACCCGAAGCCCGCGTGGCCCCAGCATGCAGCGTATCGTATCCAGCAGCCTTTGCTGAGCCCGTTCACTCAACTTCGCTGAGCTGGGCAACTCGCGTACAGCGAGCCAGGATTCGCAGATAGGGTGGCACGAAACTGCCACGGTGCGGAAAAGATCCCACTGCCGCCCCCGCCTCGGTGTGGTCCGGCTCGCAGAAATCCTCGATCACAAAACCCGCCGCACAGATGCCCCCGAGGATGTTGGAGAGCGAATGGATGAACTCCTGAGTTCCATGCTCCCGCAGTCGGCTCGGCGGCTCCGGAGGAAGCGGCCCTCCCGCCTGCTGTCCAGCCACAGGATGCAGAAGCCGGTATCGCCCATCCGGGCCCGGCTCGAGTGAACTCTGCAGGCTGGCGGGGCTCTTGTGCTGGCTGACGTAGAGGCCACCAGGTCGGATCACACGAGCAACTTCCTGAAAGACCCGACCGATCTCAGGCAGATAGCAGCTGCTCACAGGATGAATCACGAGATCAAATCGACCCGCCGCAAACATCGACAGGTCGTCCATGGAGCCCTGCACAATCGCATAGTCGATCCGCCGTTCCGCAGCGACCGCTCGATCGAGGGCGAGCATCGCCGGAGAACAGTCGAGCACCGTCACACGGCCGCCTGCCGCAGCATAGAGCGGGCCATGCTTTCCACCACCCGCAGCAAGACAGAGCACCTCCAGCCCATCGAGACGTTCGGGAAGCCAGGACCGCCCCTGCCCCTGCCCAGCGAGCCAGCCACCTGCGCCGAGCCACCGTCGAGGATCCGCGAAAGCTGCGTCGACCGCAGGCCTCGCCAAGGCTGCTTTCGACTCCGCAAGACGATCCCAGGCCCGTGTGTTGTGGGCCAAGACGGCTGACCGTGATCCCGACCGTGGCTCTGACTCAAACATCGCTCGCTCTCACAACAGACCGCTCAACGCACGGCTGACCTCTGTGGGCCGAACCTCACCGCAGATCATAGAGAGCATCCGCCTCTTCTGGGTCAGCCGGATCCCCGTCGGCAACGATGCCGATGTGGTGCGTCTCCATGAAGGCCATCTGCGAGGGGCTCGTCCATGGCCCTGGGCGGAACTTCCGGGGATAGTTTGCGATATGTCCGTCGAGGAAGACCACGTTTGCGGTCTCGCCGGCATGCCGAAAGTGAATCGACGGGTCCGAACCGCTCGGCAGCAGCAGGCCGCCGAGGTTCTCCCGCAGCGGATAAGGAAACAGGAAGTACACGATCGCGCTTTCAGCAAAGGCGATCGTGCGTTTGGTCTCACGAACCTCTCCGATTCTCCGCTGTAGGTTGCGATGCTTCAGCTGCACTCCCGGCCACTGCGACCAATCCCATTCCGTGCCCGGCCCCAGCGATGCGTTGTAGTCGTAGCCGGTGGCGAGTCGCCCATACCGCAGCATGTCCACCGCATCAGGACCGAAGTTCGGACACTGATAGACCGACGTATTGGTCTCCACAAAAGGAGCAAGCGAGCCTTGCGAGAAGTCGAGCTGATCGATTGGATCAGCCTGGTTTTCATCAACCTCACCAAACCAGTAGCGGCTCTTTCCCGGATAGGGGTTCTGGAACGGATCGGCGAGCGTGCCAGTAATGCGGTCCTCGTCATCCACCTTGAGTGGCACCATCCGTTCATTGTTTGCGGAGATGTAGTTGTGCAGAGCCAACCCCAACTGCCGCAGGTTGCTCGCGCACGCCATGCGACGGGCTGACTCCCGGCTGGACTGGACCGCTGGCAGGAGCAGCCCGATCAAGACACCGATGATCGCAATCACCACCAGCAGTTCGACAAGTGTGAAGGCTCGCCTGGCCACTCGCTCACCGCTCTTCATGACAGATCTCAACACCACGACAGGACTCTCCCGTGCATCGGTCGCGCACCGATTCGCCGACTTCGACGACATGAACGCGTATCGAACAAGGATCACGGCTGTGGTCCTCGCCAGAAGAGCCGCCCTCGCAGCGCTTCAAGCCTTGCAAAACCTGGTAGGTCTTCTGACTCCCGGGCTCTGAGCACCCACGCCTTCTCGCACGAGCTGCCGAGGCGGCTCACGCAATGGCACAGATGATGCGTGCTCTGACTCGCCGCCCGACCTTCCCTGCCAGCACCAGCAGGCAGTCGTTTCAAGAAGACGGGTTGCGAATCGCCCGGACACAGCGGCGGGGCCGTCCCGGAATCTCACCGGTGTTCCCTGTTTACGGGTGTCGCAAAGCGTTGCATCACCCGGCACCAGGTCCGTTGACAAACGAGTTTCAGGCCGCCCAGGGCAGGTGTCAAGGAGTGCCGAATGAACCGCTTCCAACAGTTGCGTGAGGTGTTTTAGACACGGCTGTCAAAGCGTGCCGGCAGGGCAAACTCTGCGTGTGAAACCACACCGGTTGTAGGGCCTCAGCCCGCACAGTTTACGCCTAAGGAACACCCCTCAATGTTTGCCTCACGCGCAACGTAAGTCCTTGATATGAAAATACTTCGGACTCACTCAAGACACGTTCGAGCAGACGCCGATAGCCCTCATGTCCCCCGGGGCATCACTGTGCCCGTCGGGCAACCAAGGGGGCGACAGCAACCTGAATGCTTCGAGTCACGGAACGGCTCGACAGGCCTGTCGCAAGGGAGTTCGTGAATTACGCCAAAGCCTCGGGGTGACCTAAACCTCGCGGAATGGGACTCAAGACCTCGCGTGATTCACAAGCAAAGGAGATGTGGCTCGATGAAGCGTATGTTGTTCCTCGGCGTGCTGGCACTCAGCGCGACCGTTTGTAGCCAGTCGTATGGTTTCGAGCTCCTTGATCGGATGCTCGGCCATCACGGCTGCTGTGATTCTTGTTGTGAGCCAGCATGTGACGCTGGCAATGGCTGCTGCGAGCCTGGCTGCGATGCCAATGGCTGCTGCGAGCCTGCTTGTGATGCGGGAGTTGCCTGCTGTGAGCCTGCTTGTGACGCCGGAAACGGTTGCTGCGAGCCTGCTTGTGACGCTGGCAACAGCTGCTGCGATCGTCCGTGCGGAAAGAAGCACAACCTGTTCGGCGGGCTGAAGGGCCTGTTCGCGAAGTGCAAGGCAAAGCACAGCAGCTGCTGCGACAACAGCTGCTGCGAGCCTGCCTGCGACGCCGGCAATGGTTGCTGTGAGCCCGCTTGCGACGCTGGCAACGGCTGCTGTGAGCCTGCTTGTGACGCCAACGGCTGCTGTGAGCCCGCCTGCGACGCTGGCGTGGCCTGCTGCGAGCCCGCTTGCGACGCTGGCAACAGCTGCTGCGATCGTCCGTGCCGTAAGAAGCACAACCTGTTCGGTGGCCTGATGAATGCCATTCACTCGGCGAAGAAGCGTTGCCACAGCTGCACCGACAGCTGCTGTGAGCCCGCTTGCGACGCTGGCAATGGCTGCTGCGAGCCTGCTTGTGACGCCGGAAACGGCTGCTGCGAGCCAGGCTGTGCCGCAGACAGCTGCTGCGAGCCCGCTTGCGGTGCCGCTGTCATGGCTCCTGTGCCGGATGCTTCGGCTTCCAACGGCGTGTCGGGTGGCGTGTTCGCTGCCTTCGCTCGCTAGTCAACAGGCCTGAGTCGTTAAAGGTCGAATCGGAAAACACGTTGCCCGACGTCGACCAGTGAGCTCCGCCCGGGGATTTCCCCGGGCGGAGTTTTTTTATGCCCGCAGCTTTTCAGGCACAGACTCTCTCCGACCAAAGATTTGCACCTGCCGTCGCCCCGAACTAGTCTCAAACAAGGTGCGAGAGAGTTGACCGTTATCCGCAGGCCAGAACTCGACGCAGCCCTCGCAGACACGCGGCTGATCCCGGCACGTCACGGATGATCGACGGCAGTCCGACGCGATCGCTTTCCATAACTCATCAG
>Ga0181606_10000127_pt1 | contig 56391 bp, 23 predicted proteins | sample 041ome_10_FD_132994 | JGI IMG/M metagenome (GOLD analysis project Ga0181606, IMG submission 132994) | Coastal salt marsh microbial communities from the Groves Creek Marsh, Skidaway Island, Georgia - 041412US metaG (megahit assembly) | ecosystem: Environmental > Aquatic > Marine > Intertidal... | reverse complement strand
GGGCTCCAGCGCGGTTAGCCCCGCCGCACACCCCGCCACGGTGGGCGTCTCGAAAAATTGCATCAGCGGGAGCTCGACCTGCAATTGGTCGCGGAGTCGCGAGATCAATTGCGTCGCCAGCAGTGAGTGGCCGCCAAGCACGAAAAAATTCTCGTCGCGCCCTACCCCCGGCCGTTCGAGCAGTTCCGCCCAGGTGAGGGCGATCCATTCCTCCAGCGGTCCCACCGGGGCCGCCGCCGCCGGATCGGCCGCTCCCGCTGCCGGGGCCGGTAACGCCCGCCGGTCGGTTTTGCCTGCCGGCGAGAGAGGCATCGCGTCCAGGAAGACCCAAGCCGCCGGCACCATGTAGTCCGGCAACCGCGCGGCCAGCCAAGCGCGCAACGCCTCCACCGTGGGCGGCTCCCCGCCCTGGGCGGCCACCACGTAGCCGACCAGCCGCGCGTCACCAACCCCATCCTCGCGCAGCATCACGACCGCTTCCCTCACCTGCCCATGCGCGCCCAGGGCCGCTTCAATCTCGCCAAGTTCGATGCGAAACCCACGCAGCTTCACCTGAAAATCCGCTCGGCCCAGATACTCGACCTCACCGTCGGTCCGCCACCGGCCCAGGTCACCGGTGCGATACAACCGGGCCCCCGGCGACGTGGACGTCGGATCCGGCACCCAGCGCTCCGCCGTCAGGTCAGGCCGGCCATGATAGCCTCGTCCCAGCCCCGCTCCGCCCAGGTAAACCTCCCCGGTCACCCCGGGAGGCACGGGCCGCAGCGCCGCGTCCAACACGTGCACCGTGACATTGGCGATCGGCGCGCCGATCGGCACCGGTCCGCCTTCCCCGGCGCGGCAGGCATGCCAGGTCACATCCACCGCCGCCTCGGTCGGACCATAGAGATTGTGCAATTCCGCCCCCGGAAACCGGGCGTGAAACCGGTCGACCAGATCGCGCGGCAACGCTTCGCCCGAGCAAATCACCCGGCGCAGGCTCTGGCATTGCCCGACCCCGGGCGCCGCCAAAAACACCCGCAGCATCGACGGCACGAAGTGCAGCGTCGTCACGCGCTCCGCCACGATCAGGGCCACCAGGCGGGCCGGATCCCGGTGCACATTCGGTTCCGCTACCACGAGCGTGGCCCCCGTCATCAGCGGCCAGAAAAACTCCCAGACGGACACATCGAAGCTGAACGGCGTCTTCTGCAGCACCCGGTCCTCCGCCGTCAGCGGCAAGGCCGCCTGCATCCACTGCAGGCGGTTGCGGATCGCCGCGTGGGTGTTGACCGCCCCTTTCGGTCGACCCGTCGACCCCGAGGTGTAGATCATGTAGGCCGCATTGTCATCGTGGATTGGATACGACGGCATGGCGACCCCGCCGCCACCGGCCAACGCCGCCATCTCAAGCAGCTGCGCCTCTCCCGTCGGCAGTCGGTCGGCCAGGTTCCCGGCGGTGATCACCCAGCGCACCGCTGAGTCGCGCAGCATGTGCGCCAGTCGCTCGGTGGGATAACCGGGATCGAACGGCACATAGGCGCCGCCCGCGCGCAGCACCGCGTGCATGGCGATGACCAGATCGGCGGATCGCTCCAGCAGAACGCCCACGAGGGCCTCCGGTCCGACGCCGCGCCGGCTCAATTCCGCCGCCACTCGGTCCGCCTTGGTGTTGAACTCCGCATAGGTCAGGCGCGCCCCCGCAAAGACCACCGCTTCGGCATCGTCGCTCCCGGCCTGCCTGGGGCCGTCGTGAATCCAACCGTTCGACTCGAAGGCGCGGGCCGTGGCGTTCCAGTCCTGCAGCCGCTGCCGCTCTGGCTCCGGCATGAGGGTAAGTTCCGAGAGTCGTCGCCGCGGCTGGCTCACCGCCGCTTCGAGCAGGGTGGTGAAACGCGCCAGCCACGCTTCCGCCGACGCGGGGTCAAACAACGCCGTGTTGTATTCCAAAGACAGAGCGAGCCCGCCGTTCTCCTCGCGCGCCGCCAACGTCAGTTCATACTTCGCCGTGCCTGCCGCCAGCTCGAGGGGCTCGAGCTTGAGGCTCCCGACGTCTGCTGCAGCCGTGGGCGCGTTCTGCAGTACGAACAGGGTCTGGTACAGCGGGGGGCGCGAAAGGTCGCGCGGCGGATTGAGGGTCTCCACCACTTGCTCAAAGGGCGCGGCCTGATTCGCGTAGGCGTCCAGGGTCGTCGTCCGCACCCGGATCAGCAGGTCGCGAAAAGTCGGATCGCCCCCCACGTCCGCGCGCAGCACCAGCGTGTTCAGAAAGAGCCCGATCAACGCCTCGAACTCCGACCGCGTGCGGCCCGCGATGGGCGTGCCCACGGCAAAATCATCCTGGCCGGTATGGCGCGCCAGCAACGCCTCCCACACCGCCAGGAGCAGCATGAACAAGGTCACGCCTTCCTGCTTCGCCAACTTGGTCACCGCGGTCAGCTGTTCCGCCGTCACCCGCGTTTGCACCACCGCTCCGGCATAGGTCTGGACGGCCGGCCGCGGTCGATCCGTCGGGAGGTCCAGTGATCGCAGCCCTTGGAGCCGCTCCTTCCAGAAATCCAGCTGACGCGACAACTCGCCGTCCTCGAGCCAGCGCCGTTGCCACGCGGCAAAGTCACCATAGCTGACGGGCAACGGGGGCACCGCCCTGCCTTCGTAACCCGCCACCAACTCACGCACCAGCACCGCGGCCGACCAACCGTCGAAGACCGCATGATGAAACGTGAATCCCAGCAGGTGCTCAGCCGGTCCCACCCGCACCAGTCGCACGCGCCAAAGCGAACCTCGGGCAAAATCAAAGGGCGCCACGGCGTCCGCCGCGAACGAGGCGAGGTCGTCGCCTTCCGCCGTTGCCACCCAGGGCATCTCCACGTCCTCCACCACCACCTGCCGGAGCCGTCCTTCGATCTCAACCAAGCTGCTGCGCAGCGGTTCATGCCGCGTCCACACTCTCTCAAGGGCCGCCCGCAACCGGACCGGATCCAATTCCCCGCGCAGCCGCACCGCCAGCTGCAGGTGGTTCGCCGCGTTGCCCGGCTCCAGTCGCTCCAACATCCAGAAGCGTTGCTGGCCAAACGAAGCCGGGGGCGGCTCATCGTCTTCGCGGCCCACCACGGGAGGCGGTCCCCCGGACCGACCCGACCGCTGCGCCGTCACCACCTCCGCCAACCCCTGCGGAGTCGGCGCATCGAACACCGCACGCAACGGCAAACCGGGAGCCACGCGTTCCCGGAGGCGTGAGACCAATTGCGTCGCCCGCAGCGAGTGCCCGCCACATTCAAAAAAATCGTCGTGCGCGCCGACGTGTTCCCTCTCCAACACCTCAGCGAAGATTTCCGCGACCCAGGCCACCAGCGGAGCTCCCTCGCCGGCCATCCCGCCGTCGCTTTGAGCGAGCGCTCTCGTCTGGCCCGGCTCAGGCAACGCCGCCTTGTCCACCTTGCCTCCTGGAGTCAGCGGCAACGCCGCCAGGAAACCCCATTCCCCCGGCACCATGTGGGCGGGCAACCGCTCCGCCAGCCACGCCCGCAGCTCGGCGGTCGCAACGTCCGCCGCCTCGACTGACACCACCCAGGCCACCAATTGCTCGCCGCCCTGCACCAGCACCTTCGCTTCCTTGACCGCCGGATGCGTCGTCAGGGCCGCCTCCACCTCACCCAACTCAATCCGAAATCCGCGCAATTTCACCTGGTCGTCGATCCGGCCCAGGTAAGCCAGCCGGCCATCCGCTTCCCACTGCACCAGATCGCCGGTGCGGTAGCGGCGTGCTCCCGGCGCGTCCGACCAGGGGTCCGGTTCAAATCGTTCCGCCGTCAATCCCGGTCGCCCCAGGTAGCCGCGCGCCACGCCTTCACCGGACAACACCAGCTCCCCCGGCCGACCCGGCGGCAACCGCCGGCCCTGGGGATCCAAAACCCAGGCCCGCGTGCCCGGCACGGGCCGGCCAATCGGACTGTGACGGTCCGCCGCGGCCAGTTCGGCGCCCGTGCCCAAAACGGTATTCTCGGTGGGACCGTATAGGTTTACCAACCGGACACCTCCCTGCGTCCAACGATCCACCAATCCGGGCCGACAGGCTTCGCCACCGGTGAACAACCAGCGCAAGCTCCGGCCGGCGCCAGGCGGCAGGTGGGCCAAGGTGCTCGGGGGCAACAACGTCGCGGTCACCCCCAGTCGATCAATCGTCTCTCCCAAGGGCTCACCGGGCCTCACCGCCTCGGCCGTTGCGACCGCAAGCGCCGCACCACTGCCCCACGCCAGGGCGATTTCCCAAACCGACGCGTCAAAACTAGATGAGGCAAACTGCAGCACCCGATCCCCGACGCTCAGGCCGGTGGCTTCCACCTGATGTGCTGCCAGCACGGCCAGGGAATGCCGCGAAACCGCCACCCCCTTGGGTCGGCCGGTCGATCCCGAGGTGTAAATCACATAGGCGGTCTGGTTGGGCGCGGGAATGGTATCCTGGACTTCCCCCGGGGCCACCGCCGCGGCCTCCTCGCCGGTCAAATCCTCCCAGATCAGGACCCGCCCGTTTCCTCCGGCTATCGCGTCGACATGCTCACGGGCCACCAGCACCGTGCTCGCACCACTGTCCTCCAGCATGAAACGCAGCCGCTCGGCGGGGTATGTGGGATCCAGGGGCAGCCAGGCCCCGCCGGCCCGCAGCACCGCCAGCACGGCTACCGGCCAGTCCGGAATTCGCCCCAGACAGAGCGCAACCACCGACTCGGGGCCGACGCCTTCTTCCGTCAACGTGGCCGCGAGGCGCTGACTCCGTGCGGCGACGGCGGCGTAGCTCACTTCTCCGGCGACCCTGACCAAAGCGGGAGCCTCCGGCCTAGCGGCGGCATGGCCTAGAAACCGCTCCACCAAGTCGGGCGCATCCGGCACGGCATGTTCGGCCCGACTCCAGATATCCAGCTGGGTCTCCTCCGCGGCCGACAACAACTCCAACGCGCCGAGCGCGATCTCCGCGTCGGCGGCGGCCAAACGATCCACCGCCAGTCGTAACCGCTGCGCGACTTCACCGGCCGCCGGGCCCGCCACGACGTCCCCGTCATAAAGCACTCTCACGACCAGCTGCCCCTGAGCCAAGGCGGCCACCACCGTCAACGGGTAGTGAGTGCGCTCAAGCCCCTGCGCATCCACCAGACGTAATCCGCCCGGCAAGGCCGCGCCGGCGTCATCGGCCCCCGGGTAATTCTCAAAAACATACAGCGTCTCAAACAACTCCCGGCCGGCGGTTATCTCACTGTGTGTCTGCACCGTCGCCAACGGAGTGTGCTCAAATCGGCGTCCCGCCGCCATATGGGCCTGGGCCCGCGCCAACCAGACGCCGACCGGCGTCGCTTCGGGCAGCCGCCACCGCCACGGGATCGTATTGATGAACAGGCCCACCGTCTCCTCGGACCTCGCCAAGTCCGGCGGCCGCCCCGCCACCGTGCCGCCGAACACCACGTCCTCCCGTCCGCTGGATCGGGCCAGTACGAAAGCCCAGGCGCCCGCCACGAGGGTGTTTAAGGTCAGCCCATGCGACCCGCACCAGTCGCGCAGGGCCGTCGTTTCGGCCGTCGTCCAGCGGATCGTGATTTCGCCGGCGACGCCGACGGCGGCAGATCCTCGCGTAGTCGGCACCGGCAAAGGCGTCGGTTCGTCGAACCCGGCCAGTTCCTGCCGCCAGAACGTCGCCGCCTCGTCCCGGGGCTGTCCGCGTATCCATTTTACAAATTCGCGATACTTGGGCGCCGCCGGGAGTCCGCCCGCGCCGCTCCCGTAGGCCGTCAGCACCTCGCGCAGCACGAGCGGCAGGCTCCAGCCGTCGAGCAGCAGATGGCTGTGCGTCCACACCACGCGCCAGCGTGCGCTTCCCAAATCGATCACGGTCAATCGCAGCAGGGGCGCCTGCCCGAGGGTAAAGCCGCGCGCCCGGTCATCCTGCAGAAACGTCGCAAACCGGGCATGCTCCGCGACTTCATCATTCCCCAGATCTGACCAATCCGCCGTCTCGACCGGTACCGTCACGCGACGATGCACCACCTGCAACGGCTGCGCCAGGCCCTCCCATTGAAAGGAGGTGCGCAGCGCGGGATGGCGGTCCACCACCCGCTGCCAGGCCTCGCCGAAAGTCGTCACCTCGAGCGGGCCCTCCAGTCGAAAGGTCATCTGCTCGATGTAGTCTCCTCCCGCCGGATCACGGAGATGATGGAAGAGAAAGCCCTGCTGCAGCGGGGACAGCTCATACACGTCTTCCACGTTGGCGCGGGGGTCGGCTGGAGGCATGGACGTCGAGTTCATTGCAGCCGGTCGAATAGCTTGTCGAGGTCGCTCTGGCTCACGTCGGCGGCCGAGAAATCCGAGGCCGTGAAACCGCCGGCCTCCCCGCTCGTGCAGTGGGCGATGATCGCGCGCAGCGCAGTGTCAAAGGCGGTCGCCAGCTGCGCGATGGTTTCAGCCCGATGATGCGCCGCGCTGTAGGCCCAGTTGCACCGCAAGTGCCCGGCCGTGACCGCGGCATTCAGCTCGATCAGAAACGGGCGCGCGTTGTTCGCGGCGCGGTCGCTTCCCCGTGGTTCGTGCGCCGCCCGAAACCCGGTCACTGCCGGCGCGGCATCAAGCTGACCCAGGTAATTGAAGACCAACTCCGGCAACGGCTCACCGGCGGGCACGCCCAGATGGTGGAGCAGGCCATAGCCAAGTCCCCGGCGCGGCACGGCCCGCAGCTGCTCTTTCACGGCCTTGATCAAGGTACCCCAGTCCGCCAGGTCGGCGTCGTTCGCCTCCAGGGCCAGCGGAAAAAACGTGGTGAACCAACCGAGCGTTTCGCCGACGTCCGGCGCCCCGGCAATTGCTTCGCGACCATGGCCTTCAAGCGTGATCACGTGTTGCCGACGCCCCGTCCAATTTCGCAGGGCCTCGGCCAGCGCGGCCAGCAGCAGGTCATTGATCTGCGTGCGATAGGCGACCCCGGCCGCCTGCAGGAGTGCGGTCGTCTCGTCGGACGACAGCGTCGTCACGACCTCGCTTTCATCCGCCACGTAGCCTCGATCCGGTCGATCCGTGTCCCGCGGCAAGGATTCGCCCATGGGCACCGCCGACCAGTAGTCCCGTTCCGCCATCGTCTCCGCCTGCGCGGCCTCCGCCGCCAACGCCTGGGTCCAGGCTTTCCATCCATCGCTCGTCGCCGTGATCGTCTCACCGGCGTAAGCCCGCGCCAGTTCGTCCAACAGGACGCGCCAGGACACCCCGTCGATGATCAGGTGATGGGCCACCAGCAGCAGACGACCTTCACCCGCGCCCGCTTCAGGCTCAAAAATCACGGCCCGCAGCAACGGGCCACGCGCCAAATCAAGCCCCGCCTGCGCCCGTTCGCTGGCCGCCGCCAGGTCCGTCAGCGGCGCCTGTTCAACTGCCACCATCTCGTCAGTCGACGCCGGTTGGACCACGCCGTGACCTTCCCGGTGGTCATAGCGCTGCGCCAACACCTCATGGCGAGCGACCACCGTCCGCAAGGCGGTGGAAAAGCGCGCCGCGTCGAAATCCACCGGCGTGACCAGCAGCGTCGATTGGTTCCAATGGGCGGCGTTCGCGAAGCCTTGCGCAAAAAACCAATGTTGCGCCGGGGTCAGTCCAACGGGGCCCTCCGCTGCGGTGGCCGCGCCCGCCGTATCCGTGCGGGAGGCCGTGGCCACCAGCGCTAGGTCCGCCAGGGTCTGATGGGAGAACACCGCCTGCGCCGGCACCTGCACCCCCGCGTTGGCCGCTCGCGCCGCCACCTGCAGGGCCAGGATCGAGTCCCCTCCCAAGGCGAAGAAATTGTCCGTCCGGCCCACCACCGGCACTTTGAGAAGATCGCGCCACAACCCCGCGAGCAACGTCTCCATAGGTCCGACTGGCGCCTCATCCGTCGTCCCGGACGGCTGTCCGCGCGGCGGCGCCGGCAACGCCCGGCGATCCAGTTTGCCGGCCGGTGACAACGGGAGTGCCGGCAACGCCACCCACGCCGTGGGCACCATGTAGTCCGGCAGCCGCTGCCCGAGCCAGGTCGCCAGCTGAGCGCTGTCCACCTCATCACCCCGGCCGACCACATAACCCACCAGGCGCGACGCCACTTCGTCCGTCCGCATCACCACCGCGGCATCGGCCACCGCGGCATGGTCCCGCAACGCACATTCAATCTCGCCCAGTTCGATGCGCAGGCCCCGCAGCTTTACCTGGAAATCCAAGCGACCCAGGTACTCCAGCGAACCGTCCTCCCGCCACCGCACCCGGTCGCCGGTGCGGTAGAGCCGCGTCCCGGGGTGGGTCGACGACGGATGCGGCACCCAGCGCTCCGCCGTCAGCTCCGGCCGGCCGTGATAACCGCGTCCCAACCCCACCCCCCCGAGCAAGAGTTCGCCCGGCACGCCCACCGGCAGCAGTTGCCCGCGGGCATCGGCAACCACAGTTTCGAGGTTCGCAATCGGTCGGCCAATCGGCACCGGTCCCGTCTCCCCGCGTTCGCAGCGGTGCCAGGTCACGTCCACCGCCGCCTCGGTCGGACCATAGAGATTGAACAATTCCGTTTGCGCGAAGGTGGCGTGAAACTGGTCCACCAAATCCCGCGACAACTCCTCGCCCGAACAGATCACCCGCCGCAGCGACGAGCAGCGGCTCACCCCCTCGGCGTTGAGAAAAGCCCGCAGCATCGATGGCACGAAATGCACCGTCGTCACCCTTTCCTGCACGATCAGGTCAATCAGCCGGGTGGGATCCCGGTGCGCTTCCGGCTCGGCCACCACCAGTGTCGCGCCCGCCATCATCGGCCAGAAAAACTCCCAGACCGACACATCGAAGCTGAAGGGCGTCTTCTGCAGCACGCGATCCTCCGGACCGATCGGCATGACGGCCTGCATCCACTGCAGCCGATTCAGGATCGCCGCATGCGTGTTGACCGCCCCTTTCGGGCGTCCGGTTGAGCCCGAGGTGTAGATCATGTAGGCCGCCCGCTGGCCGTGATCCACGCGCGGCCACCCCAACGACTCCGTCGCTACGCCGGTCTCGTCGGCCGCGCCCACCCAAATCGGCCGGGGCGATCCCTTCGTCGGGAATCGCGCCCAGAGTGCTTCGCTCGTGAGAACGACCGGAGCCGCCGCATCCGCCAGCATGTAGGCCACGCGCTCGGCCGGATACGTGGGATCGAGCGGCACGTAGGCCGACCCCGCCCGCATGACCGCGTGCAGCGCGACCACCAATTCGACCGAACGCTCCAAATAGACCGCGACCAAGCTTTCGTCCCCCACCCCCACGTGACGCAATCGCGCCGCCAAGGACCGGGTGGCTTGTTCAAACTCACCATACGTCAGGGTGCGCCCGGCGGCCACCAATGCCACCGCCTCCGCCGGCTGCGCCCCCGCAAACTCGTGCACCCAGCGATCAGCGGGATACGTCACCGCCGTCGCATTCCATTGCGTCAATCGCGACCGATCCTCCGGCGTGAGCACCGGCAACGCGGCAATGCGCCCCTTGGGGTTTGCCAGGGCGGCCGACAGCAACACGACAAACCCATCCAGCCAACGGCGGGCCGTGCTGGCTGCGAACAAGGCCGTGCTGTATTCGAGCGACAACGCATACCCCTCCGCGCGTTCCTCGACGCCCAGGGTGAGTTCGAACTTTGCCGTCCGCGTGGGCAGCGTCACGGGCTCCGCCGCGAGCCCCGGCAAGGCGACGTCGCCCAAAGGCGTGTTCTGCAACACGAACATCACTTGAAACACCGGCGGGCGACGCGGGTCGCGCGCCGGTTCCACCACCTCCAGCACCTGTTCGAACGGCACCGCCTGATGCGCGTGCGCGGCCAAGGTCGTGTGCCGCACCTGTTTCAACGCCTCGGCAAACGTCGGGTCGTCCGCAAGGTTGGCGCGCAGGCAGAGCGTGTTCACGAAGAGTCCGATCAACGGTTCAAACTCCGGTCGCGTGCGCCCGGCCACCGGCGCCCCAATCGCAAAATCGCCCTGCCCGGTCACGCGACAGAGCCACGTCTGCCACGCGGCCAGCAACACCATGAACGGCGTTGCTCCCTGCCGTCGCGCCAGGGACTTGACCGCCGCCGTCTGATCCGCGCCCAGGGTCCGGCATTCCATCGCGCCGGCGTAGGATTGTTCCTCCGGATAGGGCCGGTCGGTGGGCAACTCCAGCGCGGGCACGCCGGCCAGTTGCTCCCGCCAGTAACTCAGCTCGCGCTCGCGGCCGCCCGCGGTCAGCCACGTCCGCTGCCAGGCCGCGTAATCGCTGTACGCGTAAGCCAGGGCCGGCAGGGCCTCTGCCTCGTAACTCGCCGCGACCTCCCGCATCAACACGCCCAACGACCATCCATCGCCGGCGATATGATGCAGAGTCAGCACGAGCCAGTGGTGGTCCGGCGCGAGTTCGAGGAGCTTGGCCCGCAACAACGGACCCGTGTCCAAATGGAAGGGTCGCGCGATCTCGGCCAAGGCCGCCGCTTCCGCCTGCGCCGCACTGGCGACTGTTTCGACCGACAACGGCACGTCGGCGCGGTCGGCTACGGTCAACTCCGGCCGGCCGTCGACCGAGCCGATCAGCGTGCGCAACGCCGCGTGCCGCTCGACCACCGCGGCCAGTGCCCCTTGCAGCAGATCGATGCGCATCGCCCCGCGCAGGGACAAAACCACGGGAATGTGATACGCCGCACTGCCGGGCTCGAGGCGCCACAGCACCCACATGCGTTGCTGCGCAAACGAGAGTACGGGCGGCGCACCGGCCGCCGGCGCGGGCGCCTCCGCCAGGGCCCCGAGCTCACGTATCCGTCGAGCGAATGCGCTGGCCGTCGGATGGTCAAACAGCAGGTGCAGCGGACACTCCACCTGGCAGGCCGACCGCACGCGGGCGATGACCTGGGTGGCCAGCAGCGAATGTCCGCCCAAGTCGAAGAAATTGTCCTCGCATTTAACCTCCGCTACCCCGAGCACCTCCGTCCAGATGCCCCGCACGATCTCCTCGGTCGGATCAAGCTCCGCCCGCACGGGGGCATCGCCGGCAGCGATTTTTCCCGCATCGGAATCCGCCGGCAATCGCCGGCGGTCCAGCTTGCCGTTGGGCGTGCGGGGCAGGATTTCCAACACATGCCACGAGGTCGGCGCCATGTGCGTGGGCACGACGGCTCTCACCCAGACCGTCAATTCCTCCGGCGCCACCGTGGCGCCCGGCTTCGGCACCACGAACGCCGTCAGGTATTTGCCGCGCTGCCGATGGTCGCGGGCCAGGACCGCAGCTTCCAAGACCCCGGGGTGCGCTTCGAGACGGGCCTGAATCTCGCCGAGTTCGATGCGGAAACCGCGGATCTTTACCTGATGATCGCTGCGGCCGAGAAAGTCCAATTGTCCGTCCTCGCGAAACCGGGCCAAGTCACCCGTCCGATACAGCCGGCCACCGGGCTCGTCCGCAAAAGGATCCGGCACGAAACGCTCCGCCGTCAGTCCGGGTTGCCCCAGATACCCGCGGGTCACGCCCTCGCCCGCCAGCACGATTTCGCCCACCGCGCCGGCTGGGACCGGCTGCAGATCCGGATCGACCAGATACAACCGGGAGTTCGCGATCACCCGGCCAATGGTCGCCGGCCCGGCCGGCTCGCGGCGGGCATGGGTCGAATACGTCGTGTCCTCCGACGGCCCGTAAAGGTCCTGCACCTTTTCGACTCCGGAAAACGAATACAACCGATCCGCCAGCGCCGCGCTCAACGGCTCGCCCGCCAGATTGATCGTGCGCACCGACGCCGGCACGGCCTCCTGTCGCGCCAGCTCGGCCGCCGCGGAAGGCACCGTGTTGATCAACGTCACTTCATCCCGCGCCGGCAGGGTCGGCAGCGCCAGCGCGTTCTCCGCGATGATGACCGTGCCGCCACTCGCCAAGGTCACAAACAATTCGAACACCGACAGGTCGAAACACACCGAGGTCGAAAACAGCACCCCCGCCAGCTCCTCGCGGGTGAAGGCCTCCTGCGCCCAATGCACCAGCGCCACCGCCTGCCGGTGCTCGATCGCCGTGGCCTTCGGTCGTCCGGTTGAGCCCGACGTGTAGATCAGGTAGGCCAGGTTGGCCGGCACCGCCGGCCCGCGCCCGCACGCCGTCGTCGGACTCACCGCCAAATCATCCAGCCACACCGTCGGCACGTCGTGCGGCGGCAGAGCTTTCGCCGCCGCGCGGTGGGATACCAGCGCCACCAACTGGGCGTCACCGAACATGAAGCCCAGCCGCTCCGCCGGATAGGTCGGGTCCAGCGGCACGTAAGCCGCGCCACATTCCAAGACCCCCAGCAGCGCCGCGATCAGATCGGCGCCACGCTCCAAACACACGCCGACGCAGCACTCGGGGCCCGCCCCCAGAGCGCCCAACTCCGTCGCCACCGCCGCCGCGCGTTGCGCGACCTGCGCGTACGTCCAACGCTGCTCTCCGTCGACCAATGCCACCGCTTCCGGCGAGCGCGCGGCCTGCGCCGCGAACAAACTCGCCAGGGTCTCCGAGCGCGCGTGATCCCGCGCCGTCTGATTCCAGCGCTGCACGACGAGTTCGGTATCCGCCGCCGTCATGCCGTGCAGCAGCCCCAAGGGCTGCGTCGCGCCCCGCGCCAGCGCCGCGAGCAGCGCCCGAAAGTAGCCGAGCCAGCGCCGGGCCAGCGCATCCGTCAGCCGCGACCGATCATGGAGCATGAGCAACGTCAGCCGATCGCCCGGCGCGACGATCATCGTCGCCGCGTAGTGCGTGCGTTCATGGCTGTGCGCGTCTTCAACCCGCAAATCGCCCAACCCGCCGGCCAACGCCTCATCGACCGGGTAGTTCTCGTAAACCAACAGGGTTTCAAACAACGCGCGGTCCCGCGGCACCTGCGTCCACCCCTGAATCTTCACCAGCGGCGTGTGTTCGAATTCCCGGGCCGTCGCCACCCGCGCCTGCAGGGCGCGCAGCCACGTTCCGAGTTCCATCCCGGGATCGATCCGCGCCCGCAGCGGCAGCGTGTTGATGAACAGGCCCACCATTGTTTCCACCTGCGGCAGATCCGCCGGTCGCCCCGCCACGGTGTGGCCGAAAACGATGTCCCGTTCGCCTCCCCATCGCGCCAACAGTAAAGCCCATGCGCCCTGCAGCACCGTCGCCAGCGTCACCTCCGCGGATCGCGCCAACGCCCGCAGCGCCGCGGATTCATTCGCCGTCAGCTTAAGCGTGAGCTCGCCGTGCCGTTCGCCTTCGCTCGGCTTCACCGCGTCCGGAGGCAGCGCCAGCCCCAGAGTCGTGGGCTGCTCCAGGTCGCCCAACTCGTTTCGCCAATAAGCCTCCGCCCGCGCACCGTCCTGCTGTTTCAGCCACGCCAGGTAATCCCGAAACGGCCGCGCGGTCGTCGGTACCACCGGTCGGCCCTCACCCAAGGCCGCGTAGGCCGCGAGCCATTCGCGCAGGACATGCGCCACACTCCAGCCGTCCAGCAACAGGTGATGCCGGCTCCATAACAAAAACCACGCATCGTCGGCCAGTCGGGCCAGGGTGAGCCGCGTCAAGGGCGCCTTGCCCGGATCAAATCCCTGGGTTGCGTCGTCGCGGATCAATGCCTCCCGCCGGCGCAGCTGCTCCGCCTCATCCCGCGCCGCGTCGCGCCAATCGAGCCGCACCACCGGCGTCTCCACCCTCCGGCCCACGACCTGCAGCGGCGCCTGGCCCGTCTTCCAGGCAAACGCCGTCCGAAACACGGCATGGCCCCGCGCCATCGCCTGCCAGGCCGCCACGAGACGATCCGGATCCAGCGGTCCGCGCAGCACCGCACTGAACTGATCGTGGTAGGCGCCGTCGCCCGGCGTCAGGATGGCATGGTAGAGCATCCCCTCCTGCAGGGGGGTCAGCGGATATACGTCCTCGATTGCCTTGGTCGCCATGCCCTGCGTCGCGCCTGGTTAAAACTCGATCTCCTCGATCGCACTGTCCAATTCCTCTTCCGTCGCTCCCGCGAGGTCGAAACGGTCGACCGTCGGCCCCGCGGCGACCGGCGTGACCTTTACCGTCCCTGCCTCCACTGCGGCGAGCAATTCCCGCAGCACGTCCAGGTGCCGTTGGGCAAGCCGCGCAATCGTCGCTTCCCGGTGCACCTGCGACGCATAATGCCACTCGAACCTGAGCGCCCCGCCGACCACCAGCCCGTTCACATCCAGCAGGTGCGGGCGCTGACCCTGTGGTGAGGTTTGCGGACCCACGTTTTCCGGGGCCGGCGCAAACGGTGCCTCGTCATCCACGAGCCCGTCGAACTGTCCGAGATAATTGAAACACAACTCCGCCGGCGGCACGTCCCACGCCGGCGATTCCGCCAGCCAACGCCCCACCCCGTAGCCCAAACCCCGGCCGGGCACCGCCGCCAGTTGGGCCTTCACCCGGGTCACGGCAGCCACCGCATCGCCGACGCCCTGCAGATCCAGTCGCACCGGATAGAGGGCGGTGAACCAGCCGACGCTGCGGGACAGATCAATGACGCGCGCCTCCTCCTCGCGACCATGCCCCTCCAAGTGGATTGTCATCGCCTCCTGCCCGGACCATTCCCGCAGCGTGACCGCCAGCGCGGCGAGCAGCAGATCGTTGATCTGGCAGCCGAAGGCCGCCAGGGCCCGACGCAACAGTGTCCGGGTTTCCGTACCGGAGAGTGCCGGCGCCGTGATCGCCGCATCGGCGACGGCATTGCCCCCCGCCGGAAAATCACGGGGCCAGGCGGTGACAGGAGCGGCCGCCAGAGCCGACCAAAAGGATTGCTCACCGCGAAACGCCCCCTGCGTCCACTCCCGGGCCAGGGTGCGCGCCCAGGCCGACGAAGAGACGGTTATCGGCGACAGGGCCGCCGTGTCGGCATAGGCCGCCAGCAGGTCTTCAAGCAGGACCCGCCATGACACGCCATCGATCACCAGGTGATGAATCACGATGAAGAGGCGATGGCCATGGCCAGGGCCGCCCTCGAACCAGACGGCGCGCACCAAGGGACCGTGGGCCAGATCGAGGGCCGCCTGTTCCACCGCGCACACCGCCTCGACTTCCCAAGGCTGCGCATCCGCCACGACGCGAAACGCCAAATCACCGGATGAAGCAGGCGCCACGCGCGCCGTCCAGGCGCCGTCAGCCTGCTGTACGAAACGGGCCCGCAGCATCGGGTGGTGATCCACCACCCGGCGCAGCGCCGACGCCAGACGCTCCGGATCCATCCGTTCGCGCGGTTGCAGCAGAATCGACTGATTCCAGTGATGCGGCTCGGCGAATGCCTGCGCAAAAAACCACTGCTGGATCGGTGTCAGTGTGAGCGGGGCCGTGAGGTCCGCCTCGGCATCGTTCGGCTTAGCTGCCTGCACGGACATGGGTACCGCCACCAACGCCAGCTGGGCGACCGAAGGATGCTCGAACACCGTGCGCGGCGTGATCGCCAAGCCCGCTGCCTTCGCCCGCGCGACGAGCTGGAGTACCTGGATCGAGTCACCGCCGAGGGCGAAGTAGTTGTCGTGGATGCCCACCCGCGGGAGCTTGAGCACCTCGGCCCACACCCGGGCCAGCGTGGCCTCGGTCGCGTTCCTCGGCGCGTCCTCCTCTGCCGCGGTCGTCGCCACCGGATCGGGCGGCGGCGGCAGGGCCTTGCGATCGAGTTTGCCGTTCGGAGTGAGCGGCAAACGCTCCAGCGGCACGAACACCGCCGGGACAAAATGCTCGGGCAACCGCGCCCCCAGCCATTTCCGCAACTCTCCGTCGAGGTCCCTTCCTCCGGGCAAGGTCTGACCGGCGACATACGCGATCAAGCGCTGGCTTCCCCGCTCATCGCCAAGCGCCACCACCGCCGCCTCGCGCACCGCCGCGTGCTGCTCGAGCACGGCCTTGATCTCGCCCAACTCGATACGGAATCCCCGGATCTTCACCTGATGGTCACGCCGGCCGAGAAATTCCAACTGCCCGTCCTCGCGCCAGCGCGCGAGGTCACCCGTGCGGTACAAACGCCCGCCCGCTTGGCGGGCAAAGGGATCCGGCACGAAGCGTTCCGCCGTCAGCTCCGGTCGGCCCAGATAACCCCGCACCACACCGGCCCCGCCGAGGAAGATTTCGCCCACGGTGCCCAACGGCACCGGGTGCAGGTCCTCGTCCAGCAGGTAGAGCTGCGACCCGGGCAACACCCGCCCGATCGTCTCCGCCCCGCCCCGCTCGCGCCGGGCCCAGGTCGAGTAGGTCGTGTCCTCGGACGGCCCATACAGGTCGAACACCGACGCCACCGTTTCCGTCGCGTAGATCTGATCCGCCAGCCGCGCGCTCAGCGGCTCTCCCGCGAGATTCACCACCCGCACACTGCGCGGGATCGCCTGCTGCCGCACCCACTCGGCGGCTGCCGACGGCACGGTGTTGACCAGGGTGATCTCGTCCCGCGCCGCGAGTTCGGGCAACGCCAGCGCGTTCTCCGCCACGATCACCTTCCCTCCGCTGGCCAGCGTGACAAACAACTCGAAGATCGACAGGTCGAAGCACACCGACGTCGAGAACAGCACGCCGGCCAGGTCCGCGTCGCCATAAGCCGACCGGGCCCACGCCACCAAGGCCGCCGCCTGCCGGTGCTCGATCGCCGTCGCCTTGGGCCGGCCGGTCGAACCCGACGTGTAGATCAGGTAGGCCAGGTTGGCCCCGACCGCACCGAACTCCGTCGCCGAGGGATCGGGTGAGTCCGCTATCTCAACCGGATCCAGCACCGACCAGTTACCGGCGGGCAATTTGGCCGCAAGCTCAGCTCGGCTGATGAGCGTGCCGATCTGCGCATCCTCGCACATGTACGCCAGCCGGTCCGCCGGATAGCTCGGATCGAGCGGCACATAGGCGGCGCCACTCTCCAGCACCGCCAGCAAGGCGGTCACCAAATCCGCCCCCCGTTCCAGACACACGCCGACCAGACGCTCCGGTCCCGCGCCACGGGCACGCAGCATCGCCGCCCACGCCCGCACCCGCGCCGCCAGCTCGCCATAACTCAACCGCGTGTCGCCATCGACCAGCGCCACCGCCTCCGGCCGGGCTGCCGCCTGACTCAGGAACCCGTCGTGCAACCGCTCGGTCGCCCCGGCCGGCAGGGGCCGGGCATTGAACTCATCCACGACCCTCCGGCGCTCCGCCTCACCGAGCCACCCCACCGCTTCGTGCCGGGACCCCGGAGCTTGGGCCATGGTCCGAAGCACGGCGGCATAACTGACCACGAACGCCTCGGCCTGCTCCCGCGTTAACACCGCCGGATCGAAGCGCAGCTCGAGTTGCAGCGAGCCGGTCGTCGTATCGGCACTGAACTGGGCGAAATATGGAAACGTGTTCTGGTCGAAATAGCGGGCGTCCAGCACCGCGAAATCCTCGCGCGCCTGCAGAGCATCGAGCACGTGAAAGTGCACATAGTTGAACGACGTCTCGAACAGCGCGGCCCGCCCGCTCGTCTTCAGCAGCTCCGCGAGCGGAAACCGCCGGTGCGGCAGCACGCGCTGCTCCGCCGCCAACGCGGTGCGGGCGAGATCGATCCACGTGCCGGGTGTCACGGGCAGGCGGTACGGAACCGTGTTCAGAAACAAACCGAGCGATCCGGTCGCGCCCTCTGCTTCCGGCCGGCCGTTGCTGATCACGCCAGTGATCACTTCCCGCGATCCGGCCAAATACGCCACCACCTTCGCGTGGGCCGCGAGCAACACATGCTTCATGGCCACTCCGGCCTGTTGCGCCAGCGTCTCCAACCCCTGTACCGTGGCGGCTTCCCAACGATGAAACACGGCGGCCTGCACCGGTTGAGCCGACTCCCGCCGACCCGCCCGTTGGGGCAGACAGGCCGCTGGCGGATCCGCCAATTCGGTTGCCCAGAATTGCTGCCTGTCCACATCACGCTGCGTCGCCCGTTCCAAAGCGACGAAATCGCGAAATCGGAGCGGAAGGCTCCTCGCCGGTGGCACCCGGTCCGCCAGACGTTCCAGGTAGTGGGTGAACAACTCCGCCAACAGGGTCGACAGACTCCAGCCGTCCAGGATCGCGTGGTGCAGGCTGAGGGAGAATTGCAGGGTTTGGTCGGAGCGAAGATGCACCGCGGCCCGCATGAGCGGTGCCTGGCCCCAAGCAAAACCCGTCCGTTTCTCCTCCTCCTCCCAGGCCTGCAGCCGCGCCTCCTGATCCGTTACGCTGCAATCCGTCAGATCATGCACGGCCAACGGCACCTCCGCCCGGGCATGCACGCATTGCAGCGCCTCGCTGAAGCCGTCCGGATGCAGGGAGGTGCGCAGCATGGCATGCCGGGCGGTCACCGCAGCCAACGCCTCGCGCAGCGCCGCCTCACTCCACGCCACCCGGAGGTGATAGGAGAACAGGTCGTGAAACACCGGCGACTCCGGATGCAACTCGGCATGAAAGACCATGCCCGCCTGCAGCGCGGCCAGCGGGTAGGCGTCGACCACTCCGGCCGGCAGCCGGGGTCGATCCGCTTCCGCCACCAACGTGAAGGCCTCCGCATCCGCCGTCGGCGCGACCTCATCCTGCGCTCGCCGCACCAGCCGCACGGCCAGTTCCCGCACGGTCTGGTGCTGGAAAAGGTCCTTCAACGGGAAATCCCAGCCCGCCCGGCGCACCGCCGCCCGCACCTCGATGCTGCGGATCGAGTCTCCGCCCAGAGCGAAAAAATTGTCCGTCACCCCCACGTCCGGGGTGGCCAGCACGGTGGCCCAGGCCCCCGCGAGCACCTGTTCTCGTTCCGTCACGGGCGCCACCCGTTCCGCGACCGCCTCCACGCGTTGTCCGGCCAAGGTGGGCAACGCCGCGCGGTCCACCTTGCCGTTGGTGGTCAACGGCAGCGCGGCGACCAACGTGAAACTCGCGGGCACCATGTAGTCCGGCAAAAAGGTCAGCAAATGCCGGCGCAGTTCCGCGGCATCGGGACGACCCTCCCCCGCAGCCACCAGCCACGCCGCCAGGCGGGTTTCACCGGCATCATCCCGCCGCGCCAGCACTGCCGCGGCCGCCACGGCGTCATGCCGCGTGAGCGCCGACTCGATCTCGCCGAGTTCGATGCGGAAGCCGCGCACCTTCACTTGGAAGTCAATCCGGCCGAGGTATTCGAGATCCCCGTTGGCCAGCCGTCGGGCCAAGTCACCGGAGCGATACAGCCGACCGCCTGGCTCGCCCGCGAGCGGATGCTCGATGAAGCGCTCCGCCGTCAGCTCGGGCCGGTTGAGATAGCCGCGCGCCACGCCCGCCCCGCCGACCACGATCTCGCCGGGCACCCCGCGCGGCACCGGCTGCAGATGGGCATCGAGCAAGTGCAGGCTCAGGTCGGGAATCGGTTCGCCAATGACACTGCCTGCATTCGCCCACACGTCGGCCTCCCGGATCTCCCGGTAGGTCACGTGCACCGTGGTCTCAGTGATGCCATACATGTTGACCAACCGCGGCGAGCGATCGCCATGGCGGGCAAACCAGGGCACCAGCATCTGCAGATCGAGGGCCTCGCCGCCGAAGACCACCCAGCGGAGCGCCAGCGGCGCAGGCGCCGGCAACGCTCCCTCGTGACTCACCCATTGCCGGAACGCGGACGGGGTCTGGCTGAGGACCGTGACCCCCTCATCGACCAGCAAATCGTGAAAGCGGTCCACCGCCCGGCTGATCTCGAACGGCACCACCACCAGGCGACCGCCATAGAGCAGCGCCCCCCATATTTCCCAGACGGAAAAATCGAAGGCAAAGGAGTGGAACAGTGTCCACACCTCCTCGGGACCAAATCCAAACCAGGGCTCCGTCGACGTGAACAACCGGACTACATTGTGATGGGTCACCGGCACGCCCTTCGGGCGCCCGGTGGAGCCGGACGTGTAAATCACATAGGCCGTGTCACCCGGTTGAGGCTCGCGCCGCGGCGCCGCCGGCGCCACGGCGATCCGGTCCCACTCTTCGTCGACCGCCACCACCGGCACTTCAGCAGGCGCGACCACCTCCGGCCGTAGCGCGACATCGGTAAGCACCAGCTTCACCTGGGCGTCGGCGAGCATGAACTGCTTGCGCTCCGGCGGATAGGCCGGGTCGATCGGCAAGTAGGCCCCCCCCGCCTTGAGGATGCCGAGAATCGCCACCAGCACAGCCGTAGTCCGCTCCATCACAAGCCCCACCAATTGGTCGGGACCATCGATGTAAGGGGAAATAAAATAGGCCAGCTGGTCCGAACGCTGCGCGAGTTCGGCGTAAGTCAGGTCGCCACCGGGACCGGTCACCGCCACCCGGTCCGGATGGGCCGTCGCCGTGGCCGTGAACCACGCCACGAGCGAAGGAAAGTCCGCCTCGGCCGAGACCGCGCTTGGCAGGGACGGCCAGCGGGCCCGTTCCGCGGCTGACACGAGCGGCAGTCGCGAAATCGGCGTGTCCGGCGCATCCACGATACCCTGCAGCAGGGTGCGGAAATTTTCCGCCATGAGCTGCATGGTTTCGGGTTCGAACAAATCGGTGCTGTATTCCAGCAACCCCCGCAGCGACTGGCCCGCGCCGCCATCTTCGATCAGCAACAGTACATCGAACTTCGCCGCTTTCAGTTCGGATTCGATGGGGGTCAATGCCACCCCGGCCAACGCCATCTGCGTGGACGGCGCATGCTGGTAGGTGAAGCCGACCTGAAAAATCGGATGATGCGAGGCCGTTCGCGCCAATTGCAGCCGGTCGACAATCTGCTCGAACGGAGTCTCGTCGCGCGCCAAAGCTGTCTGCACGGTGGCGGCCGTGCGTTTCAGCAAGTCCCGAAAGGCCGGATCGCCGCCCGCATCCGTGCGCAGTGCGACCATGTTGACGAAAAAACCCACCATCGACTCCAGGGCCACCTCGCGTCGGTTGGCCACCGGTGAACCGATGGCGAAGTCCGTCTGGCCGGAGTAACGCCCAAGCAAAGTACGCCAGGCGGCCAGCAGGGTAGTGAACACGGTCACGCCGGCCTCGCGGGCCAGCGCCCGCAGTGAATCCGCCAACGCCGCCGGCATTTCCCAGCGCGCCCCCGCCCCCGCACCGGACAGAGTCGCCGGCCGCGGCCGGTCCGTCGGCAGCGCCAGGATCGGCGTATCGCTCAGTGTGTCGGCCCAGGCATCGATTGCCTGCCGCCACGCCGGTTCCTGCGCCCGACGGCGCTGCCACGCGGCATAGTCCGCATATTGGAGACCGGGAGTCGCCGCCGGGGAGACCGCGCCACCTGACGCCCGTGTCGCATAAACCTGCCCCAATTCCCGTATCAGCACATCGATGGACCAGCCATCGAAGACGATGTGGTGCGCGCAGAACAACAACCGGTGCTCGTTATTACCCAGCCGCAGCAATCGCACGCGCACCAGCGGCGGCACGGCCAGGTCGAACGGGGCCTGCAAAATCTCCTGCTCATGTCGCGCGATCTCCGCCGCCTGCTCCACGCCCGGGACCGCCTTCAAGTCCACCACCGACAACGGAGATGCCTCCGTCGCTGGCTGCACTTCGGCGCAGCCCCGTCCGTCCCGTTCCGGGAAGTAACCCCGCAGCACCTCATGCCGCCGCCACAACTCGGCAAAGGCCGCCACGAGAGCCGGCTCCTGCAGATCGCCGTGCAATGCAAACGCCTGCCCCAGGTGGTAGGCCGTGTTGGCGGGCTGCAGTTGCTGCACAAACCACAGCCGCTCCTGCGCAAAAGACAGGACGCGCGGCGAACCCGGGGCCCGGGCGGTCAACGGAATCACGGGGGCGCGGCCGCCCGACGGCACGGGGAGCGACACGCCCTTTTGCGCGAGGCGTTGCTTGAGCAGGGCCTGTCGATCGGGGGTCATGCCGGCGAAGCAGGAACGGAAACCGTGATCAGCATCAGGCCAGCAGCTTGGGTCTCGCCCGGGCGGGCGACCAGCGCGAACCCGGCGGGAAGACTGCAAAACCGAAACGCTGACCGGGTGCGGCACACGCCGCCGGGGCACCTCACGCGACCAACGCCTCCCCGGCCACCTGCAACGGCCGCGTGTCGGTACTGACCAGGAATTCCGGCCGGCGCTCACCGACCGGCACCGGCACGTTGTGCACGCTGTTGTAAGTCACGATCATCATGGTGCGATCCCAGGGCGACAAATTGGGCGTAGAACCGTGCGCCAAGTTGGGATGAAACACCAGCACGCTGCCGCGCGGCCCCTTCGGAGCCTGGATGCCGCCCTCCCGCACCAGTCGGGCGATCGTGTCGCGATCCAGTGAATACCTGAGGTCGGCGCTGACGTTGTCCTGCCAGTCGCCCCGGCCGGTGGCCGCCGGCACCGACACCAGGCCATGCCGATGGGACTTGGGGATCACCATCAGCGGCCCGTTGAACTCGGTCACCTCGTCGAGGTAGACCATGACGTTGATGCAGTCGGCCTCCATCATGCCGTCGCCCTCACGCCAGAAAATGTAGTCCTGATGCCATTTCCAGACGTCCCCGCCGAAGGCCGCCTTGAAGTTGACCTTGAACTGGTAGACATAGGCGGGCGCGCCGATCAACTGCTCCGCCGGCCGCAGCATCCGCCGCAGCCTGGTGAGGCGCGCCATCAGGTCATTGGTCAGATGACAGCCGTGCAGCGCGCGTACGGTCTGGCCGTCTTTTTCCAGCACCCGGCTGGGGTGGTCGATCGCCGCAATGCTCCGCGTTTCTTCCCGCAATCGGTCGACCTCGGAATCATTGAATATTGCCGGGAAAAAGAGGAATCCCTCTTCCCGGTATTGCCGTAGTTGTTCGCTGGAAAGTTCCATGGAATGCAAAAACCCAACACAGCGTAAAGAACCGCGCGGGGGATCGGCAAGCACACTGATGCCAGAATGGTTCAAATCTACGTAAAATCGTGACTACGACCACACTTCCACTCGCGATTGGGGAGTTCACCCTTGCTCCGACATCGTCGGTTTTAGGGGGCTCTAGTCGGGTGGCAATGCTTCGATTTCCCGCACCGTGGCCACGATCGTTGCGAGCGTTTCCCTGCTTCCCGCCACGTCGGCCAGCGCCGCGGTGAATTCTGCCAGGGTCGGCCGTTCAAAGAGTTCGCGCAGCGGCACCTCCAGTGTCGTGCGTTGGCGGATACGGGCGATCACCCGGGTGGCCAGCAGGGAGTGCCCCCCCAGATGAAAAAACTGGTCGTCGCGACCGATGGTCGGCACTCCGAGCAACTCCGACCAAATCTCAGCGACGAACTGTTCCGCCTCGTCGGCCGGCGGCGTGGCCGGCCCGGTCCGGGTGAAGGCATCCGCCTCGAGCGCGGGCAGTCCCCGCCGATTGACTTTGCCGCTCGGTGTCAGTGGCAACGTGGGCAACGGCACATACACGGCCGGCACCATGTAGTCCGGTAGCCGGTCAGCCAGAAATGTCCGCAGTTCGGCACCGCTCACTGCGACGCCCGGCCCGGTCGTGAAAAAAGCGGCCAGACAGGGATCCCCCGATGGCCGCTCCCGGCGGGCCACAGCCGCTCCTGTCACGGCGGGGTGTTGCACGAGATGGGTTTCCACTTCGCCCAATTCGACGCGAAATCCCCGAATCTTCACCTGATCATCCAGGCGGCCATAGAACTCAATGTTGCCATCCGGCAGCCAACGCGCGCGATCACCGGTGCGGTAAAGCCGTTCGCCCGGGTTCGCCGCGAACGGATTCGGCACGAACCGTTCCGCCGTCAGCTCCGGGCGGCGATGGTAATCGCGCCCCAGGTTGGCCCCGCCGATGAACAGCTCGCCCGGCACGCCGACCGGCACCGGTTGCCCCCGCGCATCCAACAGATAGATCTGCGTGTTCGCTATCGGACGACCTATGGGCGGCGGAGGACTGAGCTGCGCAGGTGGGCCGTCAAACGTGTAGGCGGTCACCACGTGGGTCTCCGACGGTCCGTAATGATTGTGGAACACGCAGGCGGGCAGCTGACGGGCCAACGCCGCGATCGCCGGCGTGAGGATCAGCGCCTCGCCCGTGGTGGTCAGCTCGCGCAACGAAGCCAGTCTCCTCGGCGCATCGCCATGATCGGCCGCGATCTGCTGCAGCACCACCACCGGCAGGATGATCTTCTCAATACGTTCGCGTTCGATGAGTTCGACCAGCCGGGACGGATCAGCCCGCACCGCCTCATCGGCGATATGCAACTCCCCCCCGCTGCCCAGCACCGCGAAGATGTCGTGAAAACTGACGTCGAAACTGAGCGAGGCAAAGAACACCGCCCGGGATCCCCGGCGCAGCGTGGCGTAATGCCAATCAATCAGGTTGCACATAGCCGCATGACTCAGCGTCGTGCCCTTGGGCTTCCCGGTGGATCCGCTGGTATAGATGATGTAGGCCAGATTCGCCCCCACCACCCCGGAGTTGACCCGCGTCGCCGGCTGGGCGGCCAATTCGGCCGCAGTTAGATCGAGGTCCAGCACCGTTACGCCCGCGGGGGCCGCGAATTGCTCCCGCGACTCCGCATGCGTGATCAGGACCGGGGCCGCGGAGTCTTTCAACATGTAGACCAGTCGGTCCGCCGGATACCCCGGATCCAGCGGCAGGTAACAGCCGCCGGCCTTCATGACCCCCAGCACCGCCACCATCATGTCCACCGTGCGACCAAGACCGAGCCCGACCATCACCTCGGGCCCTACCCCCAACCCACGCAACCGATGTGCCAGCTGATTGGCCCGACGGTCGAGCTCGGCATAGGTGAGGCGTTCGGTCCGGTCGGCCACCGCCAGCCGGTCCGGCGCCCGCTCCGCCCAACCCTCAATGTAACGATGCAGCAGCGCCTCGCCGGTGCGGGCGAACGTCTGCTCCGTCGCGTTGAATCCATGCAGCACCCGCTCACGCTCCGTCTCGTTCAGCATCGGCAGTTCCAGCAGGGCGGCATCCGGCCGCCGGCCCGTTTCGCCAATGAGGCGGACAAAGTGCTGCGCCATTCGCTGTATCGTCTCCGGCCGGTACAGGCTCGTGCGAAACTCGATCCACCCCTCCAGCGATCCGTCCGCCGCATCCCGTACCGTCAGGGTCAGGTCAAACTTCGCCTCGGGAATCTCGGTGGGCAGGAACTCCGCCGTCACCCCCGGCAGATTGAGGGCCGGCAGTTCCGTCTGATGCACGAACATGACGTCGAAGAACGGCGTGCGGTCCAGCTCGCGCGCCGGGCTCAGCACCTCCGCCAGCAATTCAAACGGGACGTCCTGGTGCGCGTAGGCGGCCAGGCAGGTCTCCCGCACTCGCTCCAGCCATTGCCGGAAGGTCGGCTCACCCACGACTTCGGTCCGCAGGACCAGCGTGTTGGTGAAGAATCCGATGAGCGGCGCGGTCTCCGGCCGCGAACGCCCGGTCACCGGCGACCCGACCGCCAGATCGGCCTGACCGGTGTACCGATGTAACAAAACCTTGAATACAGCTAGCAGGGCCATGAACCGGGTTGCTCCCGCCGTCTTGCCCACGGCCTCGAGCCGGCCCAGCGCGGCCGCCGGCACCTTGAAGGCCACGGTCGCTCCGGCCACCGACGGTGCGCCGGTGCGTCCAAAGTCGGTCGGCAGCTCCAGGCTGGCCGCGCCGGCCAGCTGGCCGCGCCAGAACTCGATCTGTTCGGCGCAGGCCGCCGTTTCCCGCCAGCGGCGCTGCCAGGCCGCGTAGTCCGCATACTGCACCGCCGGCCGTGCCGGGGACTCCCCCTCCCCCAGCGCGGCCCGGTAGCCCCCGGCCAGTTCTCCCGCCAACAGGCCCAGCGACCATTGATCGCTGATGATGTGATGCATCGTGATCAACAGCAGGTGTTCACGAGGCGCGACCTTGATGAGCACGGCCCGCACCAGCGGACCGCGCTGCAGGTCGAACGTCGCCGCAGCCTCCTCGACGAGGCGCTGCTGGGCCGCCGCTTCGCGCTGCGCCGGTGCCCGAGCCGTCAAATCCTCCTCCGTCCAGTGTGGGCGAACGTCCGCCTCGACCCGCGCGACCGGTTGGTCGCCTTCCGCTCGGAAAACCGTGCTAAACACATCATGCCGCATGCCCAATGCCTCCACCGCCGCCCGCAGTGCGGCCGGGTCGAGCTCCCCGCGCAGGCGCAGCGCCCCCGGTACGTTGTAGGCCGCGCCCCCCGGCTCGAACTGGTCGAGAAACCACAGCCGCTGCTGCGCATAGGACAGTTCAGCTGAGGCCTTCGGGTCGGCCCGCGCGATCAACGCATCCGTCGCCTCCGCGGCCAGCGCTTCCTCGGCGAGCAGCAGATCGAACAACGCCTTGCGATCGGTTTCGTCGCCGGCCTTCAAATTTCGACCTCCTCCACCTCACCCGTGAGCTCTCCCGTCGCCAGCGCCGCCAACTTGATCCGGGGCAACAGCTCCTCAGCCAGGGCTTGGAGGGTCGGTCCCTCCAGCAACCGGGTCAGCGGGACGTCCACCGTCGCCTCGGTTTGGATACGGTTCTTGATTTCGATCGCCACCAGGGAGTCGACGCCCTGGTCCGTCAGCGGAACCTCAGAAACCACCTCCTCGACCCGCATGCGCAACACCGCCGCGACGATCTCCCCCAAGGCCTGGGCGAGTCCGTCCAGCTGTTCGGCGGCCGGCAGCATCGCCACGGTCTGGACAATCCGACCCGCCTCCGCCGGCGCCGCGGCCGCGGGCGCCGCATGGGCATCGCGCAACTCGCGCAGCAACGGTGACAGCCGCGCCTGCGGATCGGCCGTGAAGAGTCGGCCCCAATCCACCCGCATCACCGCCAGCTGCGCGGCCTCCCGATGCAAGGCCGCCTCAAGGGTGGCGATGCCTTCACGGGGATTGAATCGACTGATCCCCAGTGACTCCAGGCGTTCATGCGCCCGGCGGCCATGGTCGGTGGTGGCGAACCCCACCTCGCTCCAGGGCCCCCAATTGATCGAGAGCGCGTGGCCGCCCCGGGCCCGGCGCTGATGAGCCAACGCATCCAACGCGGCGTTCGCGGCCGCGTAATTGCCCTGCCCGGGTGCGGGTAGCAGCGCGGAGAACGCCGAGAATAATACGAAGGCATCCAGCGGCGCATCCTCCAGCAACGCATCCAGGTGGCGGGCTCCCTCGACCTTGGCGGACCAAGTCCGGGCATATTCCGCTGGGGTCAGGTCCGCCAGCAGACAGTCGCACCATGCACCGGCCGCATGAAACACCCCGCGGAGCACTGGCTGCCCTGCCACTCGGAGGGACGTCAAGATCTGCTCCAGCGCGGCGCGATCAGCCAGGTCCACCGACCACGGCGTGACATTGTTGCCGCCAAGGCGCCAGGTCTCAAGCTGCTGCTGCTGCTGCGGATTCGGCTCGTGGCGACACAGCAGGTGCATCGTCCGCGCTCCCTGATCGACCAGCCAGCGCGTCACTGCCCACCCTACGCCACCGAGTCCGCCTGTGACCAGGTAGGCGGCGTCCTTCTTCACGGCAAAGGCACGCGCAGCGGCCAGGCCGGCCGGCGGCCGTTCGACCAACCGGGCGGCGTTCACTTCGTCGTTCCGAATCGCCAATTGGTCCTCTTCCAACTCCGTCACCAGCCAGCGGGCCAGCACGGACACCTGATCCGCAGCAGCCTTGCCCGGATCCAAGTCAATCAAGCCACCCCAGCGCGGCGGTTGCTCCACCGGCAGCACGCGCAGCAGTCCCCAATGGGCCGCCGCCCGCGCAACGGGGGCGACACCGCCCAGCCCCTGCGCCCCCTGGGTGATGGTCCACAGGCGGCCGCGCGTGGTCTGCAGCACCTTCAGGGTATCCTCCGCCTCGATGTCGCCATCCAGGGGCCGGCAATTCACCACCACCGATGCCGCGGTCACTGCACCCGCGGGTTGATCGAACGCGCTGACTTCCACGGCAACGCCTTCATCGCGCAGGGCCGCGGCCAGCCGCTCGCCGCAACCACCGCGGTCCACCAGGACGACCCAGGGTTCACCCACGGTTGAAGCCGGAGCCGTCGGTCGGTCGACGGGGCGCCACGCCACCTCATGCAAGCCGGCCAGCGGGTCCGCCACCCCCACCGCCCTCCCACGTTTTGCTTCCGGCAGCGGCCGCGCTTCCCCCGCCGGGAGCAGGCGGGCAATGGATTCCCGAAAGGCCGCCAGGTCCGGCAGCATCGCGATCACGTCATCGTCGACCGGACCAAAATCCAACAGGCACGCGATCTCCGCGACCCCGGCCTCCGCCAACTGCCGCACCAACGGCAGACATTGCTCGGGCGTGCCCAGCAACGCCCGCGTGTTCGCGAAACGGTCATACAGGAACTCGACGAATGCCGTCTGCTCGGCATCGGACAATGCCGTGACATCGACCGACTGACCCCGACTTGCGGCCAGACCACCGAGCAGGTGCAGGTTCTCCCGCAGATAGGCGGTGAAAGGTCCGCGCACTTTCGCGTGCACCGCCGCAGCCTCGGGGCCCACGAACGTGTGCAGCATCACGGTCACCCGCCCGGCCGCGGGATCATGACCGGCCCGCTCGCGCGCCGATCGGTAACGCGCGATCTTCTCCGTCAGCTCGGCAACGTCTTGATCGAGCAGGTGGGTCAGCAGGTGCGCCCCCGCCGTGCCGGCCCGTTCAAAAGTCGCCGGATTGCCGGCTGCGGTCACCCACAACGGCAGCTCCGATTGCACCGGCGTCGGGTAAATGCGCAGGTCCACCGGCGCACCGGCCCCGTCCGTGGTCGGCCGGGCCTCGCCGCGCCACAGCCGGCGCAGCTCCTCGATGCCGGCAAACAACGCGTCACGCCGGCCCTCGTAATTCTCCGGCCGCAGCGAGAAATCCGCGGGATTCCACCCGGACGCGAACGACATCCCCGCCCGGCCCCCCGACAGGTTGTCGACCACCGACCACTCCTCCGCCAGCCGCCGCGCGTCGTGCAGCGGCAGCACACTGCTCCCGGCCATCAGCCGCAGGCGCTTGGTCTGACGCGCCAGGGCGGCGTGCAGCGTCGCCGGGTTCGGATACACGCCGCCGAATGCCGTGAAATGCCGCTCCGGCAGCCACACACTCGAGAACCCGCGTGCATCGGTGAATTCCGCCGCCGCAAACAGCAGCCGGTAACTGTCCGCGCCCGGTCGCTCCGTGCCGTTGAAGAACATGATGCCGACATCGAGGGCCGCCGGAGTCGCGGCCGCCGCCGGGCCGGCCCGTCGCTCCGGCTCCACCCAGTGCCGCACCGGCTCGAACGGGTAGGTCGGCAGGCTGACCCGCCGGCCCGCCCCGTCGCCAAACCACAACGCGACATCGGGCTCGGGCACCGGGGCCGGATCAGCTTCATCCTCCCGCAGCGCCCGCGCCAATTCGCCCGCGCTGTTGCCGGTCACGCATCGCCGATGCGCAAAACGTGTCCGCGCCGTCGCCGCCGTCCAGCAAACATCGACCGCCGCGACCCCCGGCGGAAGCTTCTCAAGGTAGTCAGCGAAGCGGTCCGCCAAGCGGCGCAGCGACGCCGGGGACTTCGCCGACAACCACAGTCGCAACGGCTGAGCGGGGGGCCCCGGAGCGCGCCCGGTCGCCGCCTCCACCGGTGGTGCCGCCATGACCACATGCGCGATGGTGCCGGAGGATCCAAACGAACTCACGCCCGCCACCCGTCCGGCGTATCCATCGGGCCATGACTGCAACGCGGTCGGAATTTTCGCGGGGATGTCACCCAGCCGCACCTCGGGGTTCTCCGTCTCAAAATGACAATGCGCCGGGATCTCCCCGTGCTGCAGCATCAGGGCCAGCTTGATAACCCCGCCGATGCCGGCCGCCGACTCCATGTGACCGACGTTGGTCTTGAGAGAGCCGAGCACCAGCGGCGTCCCCCGCGCGCGGTCCCGGCCGAACACCCCGGCCAGCGCCTCGGCTTCAATGGGGTCGCCCAGCGCGGTGCCGGTGCCATGCGCCTCGACGTAACCGACCTCGGCCGGCGTGACTCCCGCCGCGGCCAGCGCCGACTTGATCACCGCCTGCTGCGACGGACCATGGGGTACCGTGAGCCCGCTCCGCGCACCATCCTGCGCCACCGCGGTGCCGCGGATCACCGCCCACACCCGGTCGCCGTCGGCCTGCGCCTGCGACAAGCGCTTGAGCACCACGACTCCGCAGCCCTCGCCGCGGGCATAGCCGTCGGCGCGCGCGTCGAAGGTCTTGCAGTGCCCGTCCGGCGCCAGCATGCGCGCCCGTGACACGGCCACCGAATTGTCCGGCGCCAGGATCAGGTTCACGCCGGCCGCCAGGGCCAGCTGACTCTCGCCGTGCCGCAGGCTCTGACAGGCCAGATGCACCGCCACCAGTGAGGAGGAGCAGGCCGTGTCCAGCGTCATCGCCGGACCGTTCAGGCCAAAGAAATAACTCAGCCGGCCCGCCGCGATGTTGGCCACGTTGCCCGTGGCCGCATAGGCATCGAGCCGGGTCAGGTCGTCGCGATACAGCAGTTTCAGGTAGTCGATGACGGTCAGTCCCACATAGACGCCGGTCGCGCTGCCCCGCAGTTGTTCCGGCACCACCCCGGCATCCTCGAAGGCCTCCCACGCCGTCTCCAGCAGCAGCCGCTGCTGGGGATCCATGCTCGCGGCTTCGCGCGGCGAAATGCCGAAAAAACGCGCGTCGAATTTGTCGACATCGCGCAGGAACGCCCCGCGCTGCGAATACATCGTGCCGGGGTTTTCCGGGTCGGCGTTGAAGTACGCTGCGGCCGGCCAACGATCCGCCGGCACCTCTCCCACCGCGTCGAAGCCGGTCCGCAGCTTCTCCCAAAACGCAGCGGGGCCATGCGCATCGCCGGGAAACCGGCAACCCATGCCCACGATCGCGATCGGCTCATGCGCCGCGTCGCGCTCCGCCTCGAGTTCAGCAATGCGCGCCTGTTGCTGGCGGATCGCCTTGAGCGCCGCCCGCAGCGTGCCCGCCTGATCGGAGCCCGCTGCGCTCACGGCGCGCGGCCCTCCGTCGCGCCATCGATCGCTTCCAACTCGTTCTCCAGCAGGGCGGCCAGCTCGTCAGTCGAGAGTGCATCAAGATCATCCGCCGCGGCTCCGGTCGCCTTCGCATCTTCCCCCGGCAGCAGCGCGGCCAGGTAGTCCGCCAGCTGCGCGATGTTGGGATAGTTGAAGACCACGGTCGCCCGCAGTGGCACGCCCAGTTCGGTTTGCAAGCGGTTCTTGATCTCGATCGCCATCAGCGAATCCATCCCCATTTCAAAAAAGCCGCGCGTCGGCGCGGGCGGTTGTCCGGCCGGCAGCCGCAGGGTCGCCGCCACGGCGTCCTGCAACCAGCCGATCAGCCGACCGATCCGCGCGGGCGCCCCCAGGGCGTCCAACTCGCGCCTCAATGCGGTTTCCGCCATCGAGGGCGTCACCACCGTCGCCACCGCCTCGCTGAACAGCGACCGACGCCCGCGCACGGCGAACAGATCACGCAGTCGCTCCCGGTCAATCGCTGCCGCCACCTGTCGGGTCCGCCCGGCGACAATCGCCTGCTCGACGACGGCAACCCCCGCTTCCGGTGTCATCGTGTGCACGCCCACCCGCGCCAAGCGCGCCCGGGTCTCGCCCGCGACCATGCCGCCCTCCGACCACGGACCGAAGTTGATGATCGTCGCCGGCAGTCCGCGGGCGCGGCGATAGTCACCCAGTGCATCTAGAAACTGACTCGCCGCCGCGTAGAGCGGCAGACCCGTTGTGCCCCACACCACCGTGATGGAGGAAAAGGCCACGAACCAGTCCAGCGGCAGCTCCTTGGTCCGTTCGTGCAGGATCCACGCGCCGCGCAACTTGGCATCATGCACCGGCGCGTCCCGCGCAAAGTCCGCCTCGCGAATCGGCCGATCCTCTGCGCGCCCCGCCAGATGCAGCACCCCGGCCAGCGGCGCGCCCGACGCGGCGATACGATCACAGAGACCACCCATCGCTGTCTCATCCGCGGCATCGGCCGCCGCGTAGGTCACCGTGGCGCCCGCGGCCTCCAGCTCAGCGAGCACGGTCCGCTTCGCTGCATCGAGTTCGTCACCCGACTGACGCCCCGTCACCACCAGGTGTCGCCCGCCGCGCGCAACCAGCCAACGCAACAAGGCCCGGCCCATCGCACCGAGACCACCGGTCACCAGGTAAGTGCGGTCCGGTCGCATTTCCAAAGGCAGAAGCCCGGCCGGTGCCTCCGCCTCCAGGCGGGCAATCCACCACTTGCCCTGGCGCCACGCGACCACGTCCTCCCCGCTCGGATCAGCCAGACTCTGCACCACCCGTGCCGCGTCCTCAGGTCCGGCGGTCACTGGCAGATCAATCACCCCGCCCCAGAGTTCCGCGTGCTCGATCGCGAGCACGCGCGTCAGACCCCGCACCGGTGCCTGGGCCGGCGAGCCCACCACGGCGTCATCGCCCCCGACCGGGCCTTCACCACCGCGCGTCACCAACCAGATCGGCGCCACCCGGCCGGACCGTTCTAGGGCCTGCACCAGATGCAACATACCCATGGGGCCGAGCCGCTGCCCCGCCGCCATGGCTTCCTCGGTGAGATCATCGCCGGCACTCAAACCGAGACACCACGCGTGCACCACCCCGCGGATGGGACCCTCCCCCACCGCGACCACGCGATCGAACCCGTTCGGGTCCGCGGGATCGACCTGATAGCGGCCGGGCGATGGTTCCGCAAAGGCGACCCCGGGCTCCACCACCGTCACATCGCCCCCCAGCGAGACCAACCGCTCCGCGACCGCCTCGGCCGAGCCGTCACCGGCGGCCAACACGATCCAACGACCCGCCATTTCCTGCGGCAACGCTGCCGGTCCCGGGGTTTCATGCCACGTTACCCGATGCAGCACCTCGCTCATCTTCGTCGCCGGCGGCCGGCCTTCAGGAAGCATGCCGGTCACATCGCCGACCGGCTCGGTCGTGGCCGCGAACTGCGCGCGCAGCGCGTTCAGGTAAGGCAACGATTCCTGCACATCGGTCGTGCTCGCGCCGAAATCCAGCAGGCACGCGATCTCGTTCACCCCGGCCTCGCCCAGCCGTCGCACCAATTCCGCGCACGCGTCGACGGTGCCGAACAACGCCCGCCGGGCATAGAACCGGTCGAACAGCATCCCGGCAAAATCCTCCTTGTCCGCCTCGCTCAACTGCGCCGGATCGAGGTCGCGCCCCCGGCTGACGGCCAGCCCGCGCAGCAGGTGCAGGTTCTCCTTCAGGAACTCGATGTAGGGCGGCCGAATCCGCGCCTTGATCGTCGCATCATCCGGACCGGAAAAGGCATGCAGCATCACGGTCACCCGACCGCTTGCCGGATCGTGTCCCGCCTCCGCCCGGGCGGCCCGATACCGCGCGATCTTTTCGGCCAATTGTGCCGGCTCCTGATCCAAAAGGTGCGTCAACAGATTCGCCCCGAGCGCGCCGGCGCGCTCAAAGCTCTCGGGATTGCCCGCGGCCGTCAGCCAAACCGGCAGTTCCGGTTGCAGCGGCGTCGGGTAGATCCGCACGTCAGCGGTCTCCCCGTCGGGCAACGATGACGTCACGGTCTCCCCCCGCCACAGCGACCGCACCTGGGTGATCGCCTGCGTTACCGCGTCACGCCGGCCGGCATAGGCCGCGGGCGCCATCGCAAAATCCCCCGGGTTCCAGCCCGGCGCGAACGAAATGCCCACCCGGCCGCCGGACAGATTGTCGATCACCGACCAGTCCTCCGCGACGCGCAGCGGATGGTGCAACGGTGCCACCAGGCTACCCGCCATCAGGCGCAGCGACCGCGTCTCGCGCGCCAGCGCCGCCGCCAGCACGGTCGGGTTGGGATACAGTCCCCCGAACTTGGTGTAGTGCCGCTCGGGCACCCACACGCTGCTGAAGCCATGCTCGTCGGCGTAGCGGGCCGCCTCCAGCACGAGCCGGTATTTGTCGCGATCCCCCACCGCCTCCTGACCGTTGAAGAACATGATGCCGAAGGCCATCTCCTGCGCCGAGGCGGGCGCCGTCCAAGCCCCGAGCGTCGGGTTGACCCGGGCCTGGGCGGGTCGGCGCGCCGGCCTGGGCGCTGCCTCGATCCAGTGCCGCTGGCGCTGAAAAGGATAGCCCGGCAGATCCAGGTCCGCGCGACGTCGCCCGTGCGGTGCCGACACGTGCACCGGCTCAAGCAGGGCGCCGGCCACCCACAACTCCGCCGCCGCTGCGAGCAGGGTGTCCCCTTCGTCCCGACTCGGCCGGAGCGACGCGACCACGCGCACATCTCCCGACCAGCTCTTGCTCGCCAGGGCGGTCAGGACGGGTTTGGGGCCCACCTCGAGCAGGACATCGATTTCCGATCGTGCGATCGCCGCCACGCCGTCAGCGAAACGCACGGTGCCGAGCACATGATCCCGCCAATGCCTCGCGGTCGCCGGGTTTGCGTTGGCGCCCAAATTTGAGACGAGCGGTATGCGCGGTGACGCGAACGTCACTCCCGCCAACACGGCTTCAAATTCGGCCAGCATGGGCTTCATCAGCGGCGAATGAAACGCGTGCGACACCGTCAGCGGCTGACTGGCAATGCCCTGCTTTGCCCAAGCCAGGCCGATGGCGGTCAAATCCCCAGAGGGGCCCGCCAGCACAATCTCGTTCGGGGCGTTCACCGCCGCCACCGCCACGTTCGCATAGCCGCGTAGCGCCGCCTGGGCCGTGGCTTCATCGGTGAACGCGGCGAGCATGCCGCCTCCCGCCGGCAACGCCTGCATCAAACGCCCGCGGGCGGCGATCAACCGCAGCCCGTCCTCCACCGAAAACACCCCGGCCACCGCCGCCGCGATATACTCGCCCACGCTGTGCCCCGTCACCACCGCCGGCTCCAGTCCCCAGGATCGCCACAGCTCCGCCAGCGACCACTCAAGCGCGAACAACGCCGGCTGGGTGAAACCGGTTTCGTGCAGCCGCGCCGCCGCCTCACTGTCCGGAGCGGCGAAAACGACCTCGCCCAGAGGAAGCGGCAGCATTGTATCCAATATTTTGGCACATCGGTCAAAGGCGGCCCGGAAAACCGGCTCCGTCTCGTAAAACGTCCGCCCCATGCCTGGGTACTGCGACCCCTGGCCGGTGAAGAGAAAGGCCACGCGCGGAGGCTCCGGCGGCCGCGCCAACGTTTGGGCCGCCCGCAACCGCGACGCGATGGCCGCGGCGTCGGCACCCGCCACCGCGCAACGGAACGGCTCCGATGTCCTCGTCGCATGCAGGGTGTGCGCCACGTCGCCCAGCGGCAGTTGCGGTTCGGCTTCCAGTCGTGCGGCCACGGCCGAGGCAAGTTCTGCCAACGCCGGCGCGGTTCGCGCCGACAAGGCCAGGAGGGTTCCCGGCGATGCCGGCGCCACGGGCACCGGGGCGGGATCCGCCGCCTCCACAATCACGTGGGCATTGGTGCCCGCGAAGCCGAAGGAACTGACCCCTGCGCGCCGGGGTGCTGACTCCGGCCAGGCCTGATGCTGCCGCACCACCGCCAGGGGCAATTCGTCCCACGGCAGGTGCGGATTCAACGCTGCGCAATGCAGGCTCGCCGGCAACTCGCCGTGCCGCAGGGCCAGCACCGTCTTGATCAGACTCGCCACCCCCGCCGCGGCCTCCAGGTGGCCGAGATTGCTCTTCACGGAACCGAGCAGCAACGGCCCGGCCGGGCCCCGTTCGCTCCCAATCGATTCCGCCAGCGCCTTCACTTCAATCGGGTCACCGAGTTCGGTCCCGGTGCCATGCGCCTCGACGTAGCCGATGTCCGCCGGCTGCAGCCGGGCCCGGCGCAACGCCGCCCGCACCACCTTTACCTGGGCCGGTCCATTCGGCGCCGTGAGGCCATTGCTGCGACCATCCTGGTTCACCGCGCTGCCACGGATGACCGCCAGCACCGGGTCGCCGTCGGCCCGCGCTTCCGCCAGGCGTTTCAACACCACGAGCCCACAGCCCTCGGACCGCACATAGCCGTCAGCCCCGGCCGCGAAAGCCTTGCAGCGGCCATCCGGCGCCAGCATGCGCGCCTGGGAAAAATTCACCGCGAGTTCCGGGCCCAGAATCACGTTCACCCCACCCGCCATCGCGAGCCGACACTCACCCGCGCGCAGGGCCTGACTGGCCTGATGCACCGCCACCAAGGATGAGGAACACGCCGTGTCGATCGCCACCGCCGGACCTTCCAGTCCGAGCACATAGGCGAGCCGACCGGCGGCGGCGCTCAGGGCGTTGCCGGTGCCACCGTAGGCATCGATGCGGCCGAGCTCCGTGGCCGGGAGGGCCCGCCGCGCGTAGTCCTGGGTGCTGATGCCCACGAACACGCCCGTTTCGCTCCCTGCCAACGAGGTCGGTGCGATGCCCGCGTTCTCGAGCGCATGCCACGCCACCTCCAGCAGCAACCGCTGCTGCGGGTCCAATGCCGCGGCCTCGCGGGGAGCGATGCCGAAGAACTCGGCGTCGAACCGGTCGATCCCCTGCAGGAATCCGCCGTGGCGCGAATTCGTCTTTCCGGGAGTCGCCGCTTCGGGGGCATAAACCTCATTGAGGTCAAAGCGGTCCGGCGGCACTTCGCTGATCGCATCGGCCCCCTCCCGTAACAATTGCCAAAACGAAGCCGCATCGTGGGCTCCGCCAGGGAAACGCAATCCCAGGCCGATAATGGCGATGCCGTCATCACCTCCGGCATCCGCCGGATCGGGCGCAGCGCGCGGAGCTTCGCGTTCTCCCGTCAAATGGGCCGCCAGCCGAGCGATGTCGGGATAATCGTAAAGGAGCATTGGCGGGACGTCGCGCCCGAGCTGGTCCTGCAACTCCCCGGACAGCGCGACCAGGGTCGCCGAGTCGAGTCCGTAGGCGGAAAAAGGCGCGTGCACATCGATGGCTTCCGCCGTGCTCCCCAGTTCCCGCGCCAAACGACCGCGCAGCCAGGCCATCAGTTCCGGGGCCGCCGACAGTTCTCGTTTCGGGCGTTCGGCCGACAACGCCGAAGGCGCCGGGGGACGCCATTCACCCACCGCGGCCAAGTCACCCGCCAGGAACTGTCGGCGCGCCGTTTGCCGTTGAATCTTGCCCGAAGAAGTCTTGGGCACCGTGCCGGTTTTCAGCAGCACCACCGCGAAGGGCTGCACCTCGTGTTCCTCCAGTACGGCCTTAGCGATCGCGGCGCCAATCTCCTCGGGATCGGCCTGGCGCAAGGCCGTGCGCAGGAGTTCCTGCGCCATCACCAGACGTTCCTGTCCGTCCACCTCCACCGCAAACGCCGCCCCGCCGCCCGGCTTCAGCGCCGGGTGCGCCCGTTCCGCAGTGAACTCCAGGTCCTGCGGGTAGTGGTTGCGCCCGCGGATGATGATCAGGTCCTTGGTGCGCCCGCAGATGAACAGTTCACCGGCCTCGTCCAAGTAACCGAGATCGCCCGTGCGCAGCCACTCGGTCGCCTCCCCCGGCAGGCGCGCCGCAAAGGTCGCCGCCGTCTCCTCCGGTTTCCGCCAGTAGCCCGCCGCCACCGTCGGACCGGCCACCCAGACCTCGCCGATGACTCCCGCCGCCGTGCGCTCACCGCGCTCCGGATCGACGATCGCCACTTTCGTATCCAGAATCATGCGACCCGAGCTCACCAGGTCGAGGCTCGTGTCGGCCGCCGCCCCGGCCGCCGCCGCGACGAAACGGCCGGCCTCCAGTTCCGTCCGGTCGACCGGGGTGACCACCGCCTGCTCCGCGATGTCGCCGCCGGACACCATCAGTGTGGTCTCCGCCATGCCAAAACACGGGTAGTGCGCCTGTGGTCGGAACCCGCACGCCGCGAAAGCCGCCGTGAAGGCCCGCAGCGTGTGCGCCCGCACGGGCTCGGCCCCATTGTAGGCGCTGCGCCAGGTGGACAGGTCGAGACCGGCCCGCGCCTCGGGTCCGATTTTCTCCACGCACAGGTCGTAGCCAAAGTTGGGCCCGCCCCCATGCGTGCCGCCAAACCGGGTGATCGCCTCCAGCCAACGCACCGGTCGCTGAATGAAGCTCACCGGCGACAGCAGCACGCCGCAATGGCCGGTATAGACCGGGCGCAGCACGCCATCGATCAGACCCATGTCGTGAAACGCCGGCAGCCAGCTCACGGACACGCTGTCGCGATCCAGGCTGAACGACTCCTGGATGTAGTGGGTGTTGTAGACGATGTTGGCGTGCGTCACCATCACCCCCTTGGGCGCGCCGGTGGAGCCGGAGGTGTACTGCAAAAAAGCCAGGTCGTTTGCCGCCACTTTGACCGGGTGGCATGCCGCCGCTCGGGCCGGGTCGAGCGTGTCGGTCGCCACCAGGTTCAGTCCGTTCCACTCCGGTTGCTCCGCCGTCTGGCGAATGATCGCCTCGACCGTCTTCGCGTTCGAGAGCGCCAGGGTGGCCGCAGCATCCTGCAACAGCGCCCGTAGGCGCGGCAAATGCGCGGGATTGCGCGGGGGGTAGGCCGGCACCGCCACCACCCCCGCGTAGAGGCAGCCGAAAAAGGCCGCGACGAAATCCAGCCCAGGGGGATACAGCAGCAGCGCCCGGTCGCCCGGGGAGCAGCGGGTGGCCAGTTCGGCCGCGATCATTCGCGCCGCCGCGTCGAGCTCCCCGTAGGTCAGCCGCGCCTCCCCCCCCTCGCTTTCCGCCAAAAAAACGTGCGCCAGCCGCGCGGGTTCATGCTCCGCGCGCCACCGCAAAATCGCCGCCAAGGTGGTATCCGAATGCGTGCCCCAAGCCGGCGCGGAACTGGTCGAAGCTAGCGACACTGGACTCGAAATTGTAGCCCCCCCAATCACCGCGGCAACAGGTAAATCGAAACGCCTCCGGGCGGCCGCGTTGACTCGGTCGCCCGGCCCGCCGCTCGCTTCCTCGTCCGCAAACCCGTTGACAGACCCCAACCACCCATCTGCCTAGATACGCCGCCTCATGCCGACCGCTGAATCGCCCGATCTGAACGCCCTGCTCGATGCCTGCGCCGCCCGCGGGGTTCGCGTCGCCTTGGGCGACAACGGCACGCTGAAGGTCCGCGCCCCGGCCGGGGCCCTCACCGCCGAGCTGCAGACCCGGCTGAAAGCCCACAAGGCCGACCTCATCCACTTGCTGGAAGCCCGCGAGAACGACGACGCCACCAACACCCCCATTCCCCCCCGACCGGCGGGCCGGCCCGCGGCTCTGTCTTCCGCTCAGGCCCGGCTCTGGTTCCTCAACCAACTCGACCCCCGCAGCATCCCGGCCTACAATATCGTCGCCGCCGTGCGGATTCGCGGCCCCCTGCAATCCGACGCCCTGCGCGCCGCGGTTGATGCCCTGGCCGTCCGCCATGAGACGCTGCGCACCGCATTCGGCAGCATCGTGGGCGAGCCCCAGCAGGAGATCGCCGAGACCGTGGCGGTGCCTTTTGCCACGGAGGATCGGTCGAACGAGCCGGCGCATGCCCGCGAAACCGCCATCACGGCCGCGCTGCGGCGTGAGGCGGAACGACCGTTCGACCTCACCCGGGCACCGTTGCTACGCACCACCCTGCTGCGGTTCGAAGCGCAGGAACACGTTTTCATTTTTACCATTCACCACCTGGTTTCAGACGGTTGGTCCTCCGGCGTGATCATCCGCGACCTCGCGGCGCTCTACGAAGCGGCCACCGCCGGACGCGTCGCCGACTTGCCCGCCCTGCGTACGCAGTTCGCCGACTACGCCGCCTGGCAAGCCGACCGGCTCGCCACCCCCGCGGCCGCCGCCGATCTGGACTACTGGAAGACCACGCTCGCGAACCCCACCGTGCTTAACCTGCCGACGGATCATCCGCGACCCCCCGCGATGACATTCGCCGGCGATACCGTCTACGAAACCTTCGCCCCGACGCTCGCCGATTCGTTGGAGTCGCTGGCGCAGACCGAACGGGCCACGTTGTTCCAGGTGCTGCTGGCCGCGTTTCAGGTGCTGTTGTCCCGTTACACCGGGCAGACCGATATCGCGGTGGGGACCTCCATCGCCAATCGCACCCACCCTGACCTCGATCCGCTCATCGGCTTCCTGACCAACACCCTGGTCATGCGCACTGACCTCGGCGGGAACCCGGCGTTCTCCGAGCTGTTGGCCCGCACCCGCCGGGTCGCCACGGACGCCTACGCCCACGCCGAAACCCCGCTCGAACGTATCATCGAGGAGCTCCAGCCCGAGCGCAGCATGAGCCAGAATCCGCTCTTCCAGGTGTGCTTCTCGCTGCTGCAGGCACACCGTGACACCCTGCGTCTCGGCGATGGTCTCACCCTGGAGCAACTCAACGCCAACAGCGCCACGGCCCGGTTCGACCTGACGGTCACGGTGGAGCACACCCGGGCCGGGTTGCTCGTCGCGGTGGAGTACAGCCGGGACTTGTTCGAGCCGGGCACGATCCGGCGACTGCTCGACCATTACCGGACGCTGCTGGAGGCCATCACCGCCGCTCCCGTCACCCCCATCGGGGAGCTGCCCCTGCTGACGCCCGCCGACCGGCATACACTGCTGCACGACTGGAACAACTCCGCCACGCCGTACCCGCGCGATGCCTGCATCACTGACTTGTTTGCCGAGACGGTGCGGCGCCATGCTGCCGCGCCGGCGGTGAAGGCGGGCAATCGGCAGCTCACGTACGGAGAACTCGATCTCCTGTCCAACCAGCTGGCCCACCGGCTGCGTGAACACGGGGTGACTGCGGACGTGCCTGTCGCGGTCTGTGCCGAGCGCTCGCTGGCAATGATCGTATCCCTCGTGGCCGTACTCAAGGCGGGCGGCCAATACCTGCCGTTCGATCCCGGCGACCCGCTCCCCCGGCTCCAACAAATCTTCGCCCAAGCCACCCCGGGCCTGCTGCTCGCCCCCGCCTCGATCGTTGGCGAGCTGCCCGACTTCGGACTGTCGGTGTATCCGGTTGACCTGGACAATTCCGGCTTGCGCAGTGCGCCCGCCACCCCGCCGGACCTCACGATCACTCCGGAACACCTGGCTTACACCACCTTCACCTCCGGATCGACCGGGCAACCCAAGGGCATCTGTATTCCCCACCGCGGGGTCGTCCGGCTGGTCCGCGACACCAACTATCTGGATTACACCCCGGACCTGCGCATCCTCGAGCTGGCCCCGGTGTCCTTCGACGCGTCGACCTTTGAGATCTGGGGGGCCCTCTGCAACGGCGCCCTGCTGGTCGTCTGGCGGCCGGGGCCGCCTTCCATTCGCGAACTCGCCGACACCATAGAGCAGGAGGGCATCACCACGCTCTACCTGACCTCGGCGCTGTTCAACCTGATGGTCGACGAACGCGTGGGCGCCTTTGCCGGCGTGCGCCATCTCCTCGTCGGGGGTGACATCATTTCCGCCCCGCATGCCCGGCGACTGCTCGCCGCCCATCCCCAGCTCACGCTCATCAACGGCTACGGGCCCACCGAGACCACCACCTTCGCCAGCTGTGGCATGCTGCGCCAGCCGGACGACGTCGGTCACTCGGTCACGATCGGCCCGCCGATGTCGAACACCACGCTCTACCTGCTCGACGAGCACTTCGAGCCCGTACCGGTCGGCATTCCCGGCGATCTCTACATCGGCGGCGATGGCAACGCCCGCGGCTACCTGGGCCGGCCGGACCTCACCGCGGAAAGCTTCGTACCCAACCCGCACGCGCGCACGCCCGGCGAACGACTCTACCGCACGGGCGACCTCGCCCGGTGGGCGCCCGACGGCACGGTCGAGTTTCTCGGCCGCCGCGACTTCCAGGTGAAGGTGCGCGGCTTTCGCATCGAGTTGGGGGAAATCGAAGCGGCCCTTGTCGCCCATCCCGCGATCGAGAAAGCCCTGGTGCTGGTCGTGGAAGACCGGCCCGGCGACAAGCGCCTGATCGGTTGCGTGCAAACCGAACCCGGCGCCACCGCCCCGGCGGACGACGAGCTGGTCACCCACCTCACCGCCCGGTTGCCGGACTTCATGATTCCGGCGGCCTTTCTCGTGGTGGAGCAGTTTCCCTTGAACGCCCATGGCAAGATCGACCGCCAGGCGCTGGGTGAGCGTGCCTCGACCTCGGAGGCATCGCCCGGAACGCCCTACGAGGCGCCTCGTGATCCGGTCGAGGACGCGGTGGCGGGAGTCTGGTCCGGCGTGCTCGGAGCAGAACGCATCGGCCGACGCGACAGCTTTTTCGACCTTGGCGGGCATTCGCTGCTCGCCACCCAGGTCATGTGGCGACTCTACGAGATCTTCGGTGTCGAGCTGCCGCTGCGCTGGCTCTTTGAGCGCCCGACGCTGTCAGGGTTTGCCGCGGCACTGGTTGAAAGCGTGGATCGGTCCAGTGGCCGGCCCGGACGCGCCCTGGCGATCGCTCGCGTGCATCTGCAGGTGCGCGATCTCCCCCCGGAAGCGGTTGCGCGCCTGCTCGCCGCGAAACGCGGCGGCTCAGGTCAAGACCAGTAGATCGCGGTCGACGGATCCTTCATGCCCATCAGGAAGGAGATCGTGGAACGAAACTCCCCCGGGTTGGACTGCGCCTGAACGGCGTGGATCAGCTTGCCGTTGAAAAAGTAGATGTCGCCCGCGTGGATCGGCAGCTCGATCCGGTCGAACTCCTCGAGCCACTCGGCGTGATAGGGATAGCCGGTTTCCTCCAGGCCCAACGCCTTCCGCGTCGCCGCATCCGGCTCGATGTTCCAATACACCAGCTGCCCGCCCGCCTCGCCGTTTTGGAGGCACATGTTGACCGCCGTGAGGGGATTGGCCACCACCTGCTGAATCTCGAAGCCCGCCTGCTTCTTGGCCGCGAGTTGCGCGGCGTCATCGTGCGCCGCGAGGGCGAACTTGCCGTCTCCACTCCAGGCACGGGCCACAAATTCACTGGCGGCCCGGCCCTCGTGTTCGGCGACGCGCAGCGTCACCCCGGTCTTGCCCAGCTCCGCCCGCACCTCGTCCAGCAATTCACTGAACACGTTGCGCCCGCCTTCGAACAGGTCGTGCAGCGCCTCGCGGGTATTCTCCGCCTCGTCGCAATAAAGGCCGAGTTCCTTGGCGTAGTGATAGGTGCCCACGTAATACGCCGGCACGGCGTCGCCGCGCTGGCGCAGCTTCGGGCTGGCCCAGAAATTCTTCTGAATTCGCTCACACAGGGCGCCGTCGATTGCGCCGCGGAAAATGCACCCCGCCACTTCCCCGCGCATCACCCGGACAATTTCAGCCGGCAGGAGTTCGCTGAATTCGTTGATCTTGAAATACTCGGGCGGAGCAACGTGGCCGGTGATCGATACGGAAGCGGGAGTAGACATGTCCTTTTCGTCGGAAGGTCGGTCTGATCTTCGTACCGCGCCTCCCGTTGTCCAGTTGTTTAGGGCAAATTCTTCCCCGGAAGCGAGTCCGGAGCAGAATCTTAACTTTAATTAGCAACCGCATCGCTGCCGGCGGGCGGTGATTCCACACTTGCTTCCCCTTCGGGCGCTGGACTTGCTGGCCTTCCCATCGCCCGGGTTTAGGTCCATGAATCTGCTCACTTTTATCAGGCGCGAGAGCTCGATTCCGCTCAATTCCATCATGGCGCTGACCGTCCTTTCGGGCATCGCGCAGGGTGTGCTGTTGGCGATTATCAACGCAGCCGCCTCCACCGCCGCATTCCCGGACCTGAACTTTCGTCACCTGGTGATGTTCGCGCTGGCGATCACCATTTTCATCCTCTCGAAACGCGTCGCGCTGGACCGTTCCTACGTCGTCACCGAGGAGATCATTTCCAAACTGCGGCAGCGTATCGCCGACAAGCTGCGCCGTTCCAACCTGCTGGTGGCCGAGCGCATCGGCAAACCCGAGGTCGAGGCCCGCCTCGCGCAGGACACGGTCACCCTCTCCCAGGCCGCGGGCGAAATCGTCAACGCCGCCCAGTCGGCGATCATGATCATCGTCTGCGTATTCTACCTCGCGGTGCTCTCCAAGATCGCGTTCGTGATCACCATTGTGATGATCGTCGGCGGCGTCTCGATCTACCTGCGCAACCAGCGGCGCCTCAACTTCGAGCTGCAGGCCGCCACCCAGAAGGAAACCGAGTTCTTCGGCTCGCTCGGTCAGTTGATGGACGGTTTCAAGGAGCTGAAGGTCAACCAGACCAAGTCGGACGACATCTTCCAGAACCACTTCACCCGCATCTGCCGCGATGCCGAGGCGGTGAAGGTCCGCACCGGCCTGGCCTACGTCCGCAACTTCATCTTCTCCCAGGTCTTTTTCTACATCCTCATCGCCGTGCTGGTCTTCCTGCTGCCCAGCGTCAGCGAGGCCTACGCCGACGTCATCGTGAAGGCCACCGCGATCATCCTGTTCATCATCGGGCCGCTCACCTCGCTGGTCGGGTCAATCCCGATCTACGCCCGGGCCAGTGTCGCCCTCCACAACATCACGGCGCTCGATGCCTTGCTGGACACCCCGGAGGCCTCCGCCGAACGCCGGGTCGAGCCCGCGAAGGTCGATTTTCACGGCTTCAAGGAAATCACGGTCGAGAATGTCTCGTTCACCTACCCGAGCGACACCCCGGGCGTGCCGGGCTTCGCAGTAGGCCCCTTCAACCTCTCGGTCCAGGCCGGGGAGGTCGTGTTCATCATCGGCGGCAACGGCTCCGGCAAATCGACCTTCCTGAAGCTGCTCACCGGGCTCTATTTTCCGCAGGAGGGCGCCATCCGGGTTGACGGCCTACGGCTGCAACCCGCCCACTACGCCGCCTTCCGGGAGTTGTTTGGCATCATCTTCACCGATTTCCACCTGTTCGACCGGCTCTACGGCCTGAGTGAAGTCGACGAAAAGCAGCTCGGCACCCTGCTGCAGCGGCTGCAGCTCGAGGACAAGACCTCCTTTGAAAACGGGCGCTTCACCAACCTCAACCTCTCCACCGGCCAGCGGAAGCGCCTCGCCCTGCTGGTCGCCAGCCTGGAGGACCGCCCCGTCTTCGCTCTCGACGAATTCGCCGCCGACCAGGACCCGGAATTCCGTCGTTTCTTCTACGAAACCCTGTTGCCCGAGCTGAAGGCGGCCGGCAAAACCGTGATCGCCGTGACCCATGACGATCGCTACTTCCACTGCGCCGACCGCATCATCAAGATGGAATACGGTAAGGTGGAATCCGCCCGGACCGCTCCCGCCGACCCCGCATGAGTAACGCCGCCTCCCCGTCCCCCGCCCGTCAAACCAAGCCCGTGCGCAAGGCCAAGGCCTGGCTGCTGCGCACCCGCCGCTGGGTGCGCGAACACATGCTGCCGGTCATGCTCAGCGGACTCATTTTCACCTTCCTGGTCGTCTACCTGGCCAACCGCATTTTCATCATGATCGGGCCGGGCGAATCGGGCGTGCTGTTCAAGCGCCTCCAAAACGGCACCGACCTGGAGCACATCTACGGCGAAGGCATCAACATCATCTGGCCGTGGAACAAGATGTTCATCTACAACGTACGGGTCCAGGAGCGCCCCACCGTGGTGGAGGCCCTCAGCAGCAACGGCCTGATCATCACCGTCGCCATCTCCGTGCGTTACTATCCGGACTACCCGGAATTGCCCGTGCTGCACCAGAAGGTCGGCCCCGACTACGCCGACAAGGTGGTCATGCCCGAAGTGGTGGCCGGCGTCCGCGAAGTGATCGGCAAATACCGTCCGGACGATCTCTATACCCTGAAGACCAGCGACATTGCCGAGGCCATCATCGAAAGTGTCGTCCGCAGCGTGGCCGAGAAGTTCATCGTGCTCGACGATGTGAACATCAAGACGATCAAGCTGCCCCTGATGGTGTCCACCGCCATCGAGAACAAGCTCCGCGAAGAGCAGATGGCCAAGGAGTACGAGTTCCGCAATGAACGGGAGGCTCTCGAGGCCGAACGCCTGCGGATCAAGTCCGAGGGCATCGCCACCTATAATTCCAACATCAACGCGACCCTTACCCAGCACCTGCTCCAATATAAGGGGATCGAAGCCACCCTGGAGCTGGCCCAGTCGCCCAACAGCAAGGTCGTGGTGGTCGGCTCGGGTTCCGACGGACTGCCGCTTATCCTCAACACCGAGGGCGCTGTCACCAGCGGCGGGACGGGGAACATGGCCACCAGCCCGACACCCCCGCGATCCTCGAGCACCCGCAGTCCCGCGCCCGCCAGCTCCACCGCTTCCGAAACCACCCCCGCGCCTTAGTCGGCCTCGCCGGGCACGGCCGATCAGGGGCGGTTCCGGCGGCGATACTCGACCCAGATCGTGTCGTAGAGGTGCCGCGCGTCTCCCACGTCCTCCAGCACGTAGATCTTGTCGCGCGGCGGCTGCTGATAAGAGGGTGTTCCCGCCATGCTGGATTCGGTGTGATCCAGTTCCGGCCGCAGGCTGTTGGCGTAGCGGTTGTAGTGCGTCATGCGCTGGGCGATGTCGGGGCGCAGGGAGAAGTTGATGAACTGCTTTGCGAGCTCCTGCTGGCGGGAGGACCGCGGCACCGCCAACGTGTCGTAGGTGAGAATCGACCCCTCCAGCGGCATCACGTATTTGATTTCCGGATCCTCCATCTGGGCCAGCGTGATTTCCGGCGACCACGTCGCCAGCAGCGATATCTGCCGCGAGACCAACAAGTCACGGCCTTCAGCCAGCACAAACCGCGGAGCCCCCCCTTCGCTGGCGGTCTTCTGGGCCCGCAGGAAGGCGCGCAGCTCTTCCAGCTGCTGCGGGTCCTCGGTGTTCGGCGAGTAGCCCAGGGCGATGAGCGCCAGCCCCATGGTTTCACGGCCTTCGTCCAGCACCGCCAGGCGGTCCCGGCTCATGCCGGCGAGATCCGCGCCGAAATAGTCCCGCCAGGTCGCGGGCGGTTCGAGCACCAGACTCGGCTGGTAGCCGATGCCGGCAAAATTCAGCATGTAGGGGATGGCGTATTCGAGATCCTCGTCGTCGCTGATGGTGCCGTCGAAAAACTCCGTCATGACGTTGTAAACGTTGGGCACCTCCTCGTGCCGCATCGGCGCCAGCAGCCGCGACCGGCGCATCTGGTCGATCACGTAATTCGATGGCATGATCACGTCGAATTCGCTCCAGCTCACCTTCACCCGCGCAATCATCTGATCGTTGCTGTCATAGGTGCTGAGCTTGATCCGGGCGCCCGACTCCGCCTCGAACTCCGCCAGAATCTCCGGCGGATAGTATCCGTCCCAAACATACAAATTCAGCACCGGTTGGCGATCGCGCATGATCCACCCGATGACCCCGGCCAGCGCCAGGACGACCGCGATGATCCAGTAAAGCGTGTGCAGGGCAGTGCGATTTTCGCGATTCATCGGACGACAGCCCAGCGACGCCGGGCGTGGTCTTCTATGCCGCCGCCGCAGAAGGCGTGTCAAGGCCGCCCCCGGCCGGACCACCCCCGTTACCACCACCTCACGGCGGGCCTGCACAAAAACGCTTCCGTTGCCGCCCCCGGTGGGGTTATCTGCGTCCTTCGATGGCCTCCCCCGAATCCGCTCCTGAAATCTACAAGGTCGTCCTCAACCACGAGGAACAATACTCCATCTGGCCCGCCTACCGGGAAAACGCGCCGGGCTGGCGCGACGCCGGCAAGCAGGGCACCAAGGAGGAGTGCCTGGCCCACATCAAGGATGTGTGGACCGACATGCGCCCGCTGAGCCTGCGTCGTCACATGGACGCCGCCCAGTCGGCAGCCGGTTCCTGAACCGCGGCCGCATGCCCGCCGCCCTGCCCCCGAATCCGTGGTTCAGTGTGCCCCGGCCCTCCGCCAGTGCGCCGCTGCGCTATTGGTGCTTTCCCTATGCCGGCGGCGGTGCCGCCGTGTGGCAGGCCTGGTCCGCCGCCTTGGCGCCCGCCACGGAGCTGGTCGCGATTCGACTCCCCGGTCGCGAGAATCGGTTGCGCGAACCATGCGTTACCCGGCTCACGCCCCTGGTTGAGCGTCTGGCGGACGAAATCGCGGCCGCCACCACCAGTCCCTACGTGCTGGGCGGACACAGTATGGGCGCCCTGCTGGCCTTCGAAGTGGCGCGGCGACTGCGCCACCTCGGATTGCCGCCTCCTCGGGCGCTGATCGCCACCGGCGCCCGCGCCCCGCATTGTCCGCGCACCGAACCGGACCTGCATGCGCTGCCGGACGACGTGTTCGTGCACGAGGTCAACGCCCGCTACGGCGGCATCCCCGCGGTGATGCTGGAGAATCGCGACTTCCTCGAGCTGTTCGTGCCCGCCCTGCGCGCCGACCTGGAGGTGTTCGAAACTTACGTGCATCAACCCGGCGTTCCCTTGAACTGCCCGCTCCTTGCGCTGGGGGGAACTGCCGACGCCCGTGTCTCGCGAGACCAGACTTTGGCCTGGCGAGAACACACCACCGGTGCGTTCGAATCGGCCTTCTTTCCCGGCGACCACTTTTTCACCCAAAGTCATGCCGCGGCCGTTACCGCACGACTGGGGGATTTCCTGCAGCGACAGGTCCGTGACGTAACCGGCTGATTTACGCAATGCTTACGCGGCGTTACAATCACCCCCCAAGTCCAGAATGTGCTTGAGTCCCCTGAAGCCCAAACCTACTGTGAACCCATTCGCCGGAAACGGTTCTAACCCTGAACAGAGTCATGTCATCCGCCACCATCTCCGCCAACGCCAAGACTGACGCCGAAGCCATCGTGAACAAATATGTTCCGTGGTCGATGGGTTCCGGTCTCATTCCCATCCCGATCGCCGATTTTGCCGCGATCACCGCCGTGCAGCTCAAAATGCTGTCCGAGATGTCCGCCGTTTACGGCGTCGAATTCAAAGAGAACCGCGGCAAGTCGATCATCGTCTCGCTGATCTCCAGTGCCGGCTCCACCACCCTCGCGGTCGGCTCCCTCGGCAGCTTGATCAAGGCGATCCCCGGTTTCGGCCAGTGGCTCGGTGGGATGACCCTGCCGATCATCGCCGGCGCGCTGACCTATGCCGTTGGCAAGGTCTTCATCCAACATTTCGAATCCGGTGGAGACTTCCTCAACTTCGACGATCTCGCCGCCAAGCAAGCCTTCGTTGAAGCCTACGAATCGGGCAAGCAGGAGGCCGCCGCCGTCGGCAAGAAAGTCGACGCCAAATTGTCCTCCGCGTTCGATCTCTGATTCGCCTGTTGCCATCCATCCATAATCCACTATCCCATCAAACGTCATGTTGCTCTCCATCATCGCTCTCCTCGTTCTTAGCGCTGTCGTCGGTTACATCGGTAAGGACCGCAAGTTCGGCTTCTGGGGCTACTTCTTTTGCTCCGTGGTCTTCACCCCGCTCATCGGGCTGGTGATCGTCTTCGCCTCGGACAAGCGCGTCATCGCCGAGTCCGCCGCCTAAGGCTCCCACTTTACAAACTCCCAGGTTTCCACCTGGGAGTTTTTTTATACCCGCCGCCGGCCCCCCACCGGCGGACCTCTCTTTTTTCCGCGATGATCATCACTGTCTGCAACGGCAAGGGCGGCGCCGGTAAGACCACGCTGGCCGTCCTCTTGGCAATCGCCTTCAAGAAGGCTGGTTTCACCGTCGCGCTGCTCGACGAGGACCCGCAGGGCACCGCCACCCAGTGGCTGACGGAAACGGGCGACGTGCCTCTCGCCCGGGCCGGTGAAGAGTACCCTCATCTGATCATCGATACCCCGCCGCAGATAAAGTCCCCGCGCCTGCACCAGGCGCTCGGTCGCTCCGATGCCGCGATTCTCGTCAGTTCCCCGTCGCCGGCCGATCTTTGGACCTCCAAGGACACCGTCACGACGATCAAACGTCACCTGCCCCCGGGCCGCCCCGCGCGCCTGCTGTTTAACCAGGTGCAGCACCGCACGGTACTCGCGCGCAACCTCGACACCATGGCGGAGCGCATCGGTCTGCCGGCCCTCGGCACCCGCATCGGTCGCCGTCAGACGTTTCAACACGCCGCGCTGCTCGGCTGGACGGCTCTCGATGCGACCAGTCGGGAGGAGTTGCTCAAAGCCGCTCTTGAAATCGCTGCGCTGCGCGGATAGCCCTGTGTGCGCCCCATGAAGAAAAGCGACAAACTGCTGGCGAAACTGGGAGAGTCGCTATCGGCCAAATCCGCAGCGCCGGCGGCGGGCCGCGAGCCCGTTGCTTCCCCGCCCCAGGCTCCGCGTCGCAAGACCGCCCCGCGCAAAAAAGCCAAACCGGCTCCCGCCGCCAAGGCTTCGCCGCCACCACCCGCGCCGAAGCCGGCTCCGGCGCCCAGTATTGCAGGCCCCCTCCCGGCCGATACCGTGATCAATCGTCATGTCGCTTACGCCCTGGGCGCCGGACTCATCCCTCTGCCGGTCTTTGACGTGCTCACCATCGCGGGCGTGCAGCTCAAATTGATCGCGGATCTTTCGCAGCTGTACGGCATTCCATTCGCGCGTAATCAGGCCAAGGCCATCATCGGAGCGCTTGTCGGCGGTGCCGGTTCGCTCTCCCTCGCGACCACCACGATGGCCAGCCTCGCCAAGACCGTGCCCGGTGCCGGCTCCCTGCTCGGCGCCAGTGCGCTGCCACTCTCGGCCGGCGCGCTCACCTTCGCGATCGGTCGGGTGTTCAAGGAGCACTTTGAGTCCGGCGGCACGCTGCTCGATTTCGATACCGAGGCCGCCAAAGCCAAGTTCAACGCGCTCGTCGAAGAAGGCCGGACCCGCGTCGGCTGGAAGTAAGGATGGCCCGCTCCCCGCAAACCCTTGCCGGCGAATCCGCCGGTGATGCGCCCGATATCGCCCCGGTCATCCGCGTCATCCCGCCGGCCGTCGCGGCCCGCGCCCGCGGCATGGTGCGGGAATACGCCTTCATGTGTGCGGCAGCCAGTTTCACGCCCGTGCCCATCCTCGACTCGGTGGCCGTCACCGGCGTGCAGTTGAAGATGCTGGCCGACCTTTCGCAGCACTACCGTGTGCCCTTTTCCCACAACATCGCCAAGGCCATGCTCACCGCGATTGGCGGCGGCGTGTTCAACTTCCTGCTCGCGCGCAATCCCGTCACCGGCGCCCTGCGCCACTTCGTCAACACCGCGCTGCCCTGGATCGCCCTGCCGCTCCGCCTGCTGACCGGCCCCACCCTGATGGCGGCCTACACCCTGATCCTCGGCAACGCCTTCATCCGTCACTACGAAAAGGGCGGTGAATACCTCGACTTTGACTGGAGCGACTTCCGCACGGAACTGACCCGCAAGCTCGGTCTGCCTCCCGGGCTGGGCCGTTCCGCTCCGGCGAAGAGCGTCACGGCCGCAACGTAAACGTCCGCACTCGCCGCACCGCCACCGGCGCCACCAGCGCCCCGTGATACCCGACTTCGGGTGACACATCGAAAAACCGCCAGTCGGCGACGGCTGCGGCTTCGTCGCAGGTAAGCAATGCCGGCGATGTCCCCGGCTCAAACTGCACCGCAAAGCTGGCCAGCGGCTTCATCAAACCTACCCCCAGCGCTTTCAGATACGCTTCCTTGCGCGTCCAAGCGTCGAAAAATGCGCCCGGCCGGGCTGCGGGGTCGATGCGCTGCCATTGCGCTTGTTCCAGCGGCGCGAAGAAATTCCGCACGAGGTCGTCGTGTTCCAGTTCCCGCCGGCCCTCGACATCCACCCCGACCGCGTGCCCACGGGCAAACGCCAACAGGACCCAGTCACCGGAATGCGAACTGTTGAACTCGATGCGCTCACCGCCCTCCGGCGGCGTGACCAGCACCGGCTTGCCGCGCTGCTCGGTGGCGAAAGCGAGTTCCGCGGCCGGCACCCCCGTGTAGCCGGCCAGCAGCCAGCGCGCACCCGCCCGGCTCACCCATTCCCGCCGCCGATCCTCGGGGCGGCGCTTACGGTCGACCCGTTCGCGTTCAGTCGGCGACAACACCGCGAGCCACGCGTCCTCCCGCGCCTTCAGTTCAGCCACACGGACCCGCCAGACGTGGGCTTCCCCTGACTCCAGCCGCGGGGGCTGCGCTTGCGGCGACCAGGGATGACCCGACACACCCGGCAGCCTACCCGTGACCGCCTGATCGGAATTTGATGCCATGGATTGACGCGGGCCCATCGGGCTAGCCAACAAACAGTCCGGGGTCGCTGCAATCCTCAGCCGTGGCAAGACTACTCGTCGGCTGGCAGCAAGGCCCGCGCTCCGTCCACCAGGCGGTCCCAGTCGAGCGCAGGTCCCGGATCGATTTTGTTGGTCTGGATGTGCCAGTGACCGATCAAGCCATGGAAACCCCGCCAAGCATCCTCCGGCATGGTGGTGAGCAGCAGGTGCCCGTCCGCGTCTCGCGGATAGTCGAGCGGCAGTTTGGGGAAAATCGTGGCCAGGGTCGCGCTGAGCCTGGCCAACGCCGTGTATTGCTCGGGGGTGAAATCATATTGGACGAATTCCTCACCGTTGATCCTGCCCGTCACCGCCTCCGGTCGGGCCGGTCGACCGACAAAATCCGGCGTGCGCACCGATTCGGGATGCGCTGCCTGGGGAATGACCAGTCGCGTGCCCCCCTCGGCCTGTTCGTCATACCAGGCGTCCATCTCCTGACGGTTGTCCGGCGCGTAGGCGCCCACGTGGGCGATCTCAATTCCGATCGAACGGCTGTTCGCCACCGTCGCGTGCCAGGCCCGCTCCTTCAGGTCGAGGGTCTGGTAAATGGTACCGTCGACATCGACCATGAAATGGATGCTCAGCCCGCGGTCGTCGTGCAGTCTCTCAAAGCACACCCGGCTGGTGCCGGCGGCATCATAGTGCAGCACCAATTGGTCCACCACCCGTTGCAGCAAAGGCAGCTCCCAGCCGCCGCCGCGCACCCGCGCCGCCTCGGCCGCGGTCAGTACGGCCCGCCTTAAGCCAAAACGATTGGGTGTCGTGAGCGTGGGATTATCCACCACGCTGCTCGCCCAGTCCGCCCGATCCAGCGCGCCGTAGCGGCGTTCGACGCGGTAGCCGTCGTAGCCTCCCGGATCCAGCCACAGCACCACGGGCGTCCCGGTGTGGAAAAACTGCCCGGCCACAACAATCTCATCCCCCGTGCGCCGTAGCGGTGCACCGGTGGGAGGCCCGGCGGGCTTGGCCGTCTCCGCCGACTCCATTTCGGATTCGGGGGTCACGGCTTCGACCATGGCTGCCGCCTCTTGCTCGTCGGTGGGTTCGGCGGTATCCGGCACCGTTTGACAGCCGACGACCAGCGCCAGCACGCCCGCCAGCCACCAGCGATGCGGGACAACGATGCGACGAGGCGTCATGCGCTCATCCCGCGCGCTCGCCCGCGGGCTGTAAACTCGAATTCCGACCCCGTTGAACGTCCGACGCCAACCTGCGGCCCAACATTGCCCTCGCGACAAAACGTTCCTTTCCTGCCCGTCTTCCCCGCCTGTGATTGCCCAACGTCCCGCCCCGCCCGCCTACCGCCGCGTACTCCTCATGGCCACCTGCCTGTGCGATGCGTTTTTCGATGATGTCGCCCGCGCGACGGTCGAGGTACTGGAGCACCTGGGCTGCACCGTGGAGTTTCCCGAGGGACAGACCTGCTGCGGCCAACCCGCCTTCAACAGTGGTGACTGGCCCGCCTCCCGCAAGGTCGTGCGCCACACCGTGCGCACCTTCGCCGGCGATGCGCCGGTAATCGTCCCGTCCGGTTCCTGCGCCGCCATGCTCTTCCACGGGGCGCCGCTGGAGTTCGAGTCCGAGCCTGACCTCGGCGACGTCGCCGCCCTGGGCCACCGCACGTGGGAACTGGCCGACTTCATCGTCAATGGGCTCGGCGTCACGACCTGGCCGGGCCGCTGCGACGCCCGCGTTGCCTTCCACCGTTCCTGCCACAGCCGCGGCACGCCCAGCGGCGAGGCCGCCCTCCAGCTCCTCGAATCGATCACCGGGATGACCGTGCTGCCGTTCGGCGAAGCCGATCAATGCTGCGGCTTCGGCGGCACTTTCTCCGTCGGTTTCCCCCATATCTCCGCCGCCATGGGCAACCTCAAGCTCGACCACGTGCGCGAAACGCAGCCCGACCTGCTCGTGTCCGCCGACATGAGCTGCCTCATGCACATGGGCGGGCTGGCGGAGAAGGCCGGCAACCCCATCCCCACCCGCCACTTCGCCCAGGTCCTGCGCGACGCGCTCACCCCCGCCTGATGCCCACCCAAGCGCTCGACACCTTTGCCGCCCATTTGTCGGCCGACCGGCAGCAGGCCGTGCGCGCCAACGTCACGCGCGCCCATGATCGCCGCACCGCGATCCTTTTCGACCAGCTCGGCGACCCCGACGCCCTCCGCCGTGCCGCCGGCGCGATCAAGCAGCACGTGGTCGAGAATCTCGACACCCTGCTGCCCGCCGCCGAGGCCCGCCTGCAGGCCAACGGCGTCCAGGTTCACTGGGCCTCGACCCCCACCGAAGCCTGCGCCGCCGTGCACGGCATCATGACCGCCCGCGGCGCGACCAAGGCGGTCAAGTCGAAGACCATGGTCAGCGAGGAGATCGAGCTGAACCCCTACCTCGAGGCCCGCGGCATCGACGTGGTCGAGACCGACCTGGGCGAGTTCATCGTCCAGATCGATGGTGACCACCCGAGCCACATCATCGCCCCCATCGTCCACAAGAACCGGCGCGAAATCGCCACCAGCTTCGAACGCCACGGCCTCGGTGACTACAATGACGAACCCGAGGTCATCACCCGCCGCGCCCGCGCTCACCTGCGCCAGAAATACCTGCAAGCCGACGTCGGCATCACCGGCGGCAATTTCCTGTCAGTCGAAAGCGGACGCCTCGTGCTCGTCACCAACGAAGGCAACGCCCGCTTCTGCCTCGCCGCCACGAAGTGCCACATCGCCATCATCGGCATCGAGAAACTGGTGCCGCGCGACCGCGATCTCGGCGCCCTGCTCAACCTCCTCGCCCGCTCCGCCACCGGCCAGCAGATCACGGTCTACACTGAATTTGTCGCCGGTCCCCACGCCTCTGGCCAGGTCGACGGCCCGGAGGAGATGCACGTCGTGCTCGTCGACAACGGCCGCACCGAGGCGCTCGCCTCCGACTGCCGCGAAATCCTGCGCTGCATCCGCTGCGGCGCCTGCATGAACGTCTGTCCGGTCTACCGTCAGGCCAGCGGCCACGCCTACCGCAGCGTGTATCCCGGCCCGGTCGGCGCGGTGCTCACGCCCCTGCTCGCCGGCAAGCAGTTTCCGGCCTACGCCGACCTCCCCAAGGCGTCCTCGCTGTGCGGCGCCTGCAACGAGGTCTGTCCGGTCGACATCCCCATTCCCGACCTGCTGCTGCGGTTGCGCGATCGGGGCAAACGCGAGGGAGCGCCCGCCGCCAAGGTCGGCACGCCGCCGATGGGTGCCTGGGCCCTGCTCGCCTCCCAACCCACCGCGTGGAAAGCCGCCCTCGCCGGCGGCGCGGTCATCAACCACCTGCCGACCAAGCTCCTGCCCATTCCCGCCCTGCAGTCCTGGACGTCCACCCGCACCCTCCCCGAATGGCGCGGCGGCCATTTCCGCAAATGGATGAAGAGCCGCCCCCAACCCCAGGCATGAGCTCGTCCCGCGACCAGATCCTCGCCCGGGTCCGCGCCGCGCTCGACCCGCTGCCGGAGCGCGCCCCGCTGCCCGACTGGGACCGCGAGTTGGTGCGCCTGCGCACGCAGGCACCGCCGACGGATCTCTGGACCCAGTTCGCCGAACGGCTGACCAACGTGAACGGCACGCCGCTGACCGATGTCGCCGCCCTCGTCGCCCTGCTCGAGGCAAACGGCTGGACCCACGGCTACTGCGACCCCGCGCTGTGGCCGGAGTTACAGCCCGCCTTCCCCGACTCGATCACCGTCGAAACCGCGTTCGACCGCAGCCGCGTCGACGATTACGCCTTCGGGATCACCGCCGTCACCGGCGCCATCGCCGAGACCGGCACGCTCATCCTCGGCGACTTGACCACCTCGCGCCGACTCGCCGCGCTCACGCCCTGGACCCACGTCGCCGTGGTCCGACGCGCTCAGATTCATCCCGACATTCCCTCCGCCATCGCGGCCTTCCCCGACGACCCCAACCTCGTCTGGGTCACCGGTCCTTCCAAGACCGCGGACGTCGAGGGCATCCTCGTCGAGGGGGTGCACGGCCCCGGTTGCCAGGTGGCGCTGCTGCTGGGCTGAGTCGCGGCGTAAGGATGCTTTCCCCGTTGTGACCGGGCCGCGCTTGCACCACCGTGCACCATCCCCGCCATGCCCACCTCCACGATGCGCGCCCTCGCCAAGACGACCGCCGGTCCCGGCCTCGAGCTGATCGAAGCCCCGGTGCCGGAACCCGGCATCAATGACGTCCTGATCAAGATCAAGCGCACGTCCATCTGCGGCACCGACGTGCACCTCTACAATTGGGACGCCTGGGCGGCCCGCACCGTCAAACCGCCGCTGATCATCGGCCATGAATTCGTGGGCGAAATCGTCGCCGTCGGCGCCAACGTCCAAGGTTTTGCCATCGGTGAACTGGTCGACGGCGAGGGCCACATCGTCTGCGGCCAGTGCCGCAACTGCCTCGCCGGCCGGCGCCACCTCTGCAAGGCGACCCAGGGCGTGGGCGTGAACCGCGACGG